>OGMQ01000250.1_pt1 | contig 39130 bp, 37 predicted proteins | sample 1573291 | NCBI WGS metagenome assembly OGMQ01 (sample SAMEA2582008, study PRJEB24529) | metagenome | biome: Human gut stool | place: China | collected 2011
TTATCAAATCCGTCTTGCAATGGCAGAGGCGCGAACCGTTCAAGGGCGCTTACTATCTCCTTAATTTTCATTATCAGTAGAAAATTTGGTTGCAAAGATATGAAAAAGTAGCGAATTACGGCTTACTTTTACCTTTTTTTTCTACCATGACCTCTCGTAGCTTTCCATAAGCGTCGAAAGACTTACGTGAAGCCAGTGAAATGGTTATCATCAGCGAAAGCATGGATGCCGTAAATGTGATAACCATAATCATCATCTGATATTTGATGGCGACATTCGGACTGCTTCCCCCTAATATCTGTCCGATCATTGTTCCGGGAAACGCCACCAAGCCCATGACGGAGATATTGGCGATGAGCGGACTGAATGCCTTGATAATAGCCTGACGGATAAACGGTGCCTGCGCTTCTGTACGGGTAGCCCCGTTGCCAAGCAGATAGCGGTAAAGCTGTTGCTCGCGTTTCAATCCGCTATAATAGGTATTCAGGGCTATAACATTGCTGGATAGCATATTTCCCATCAGTATGCCGAAAATAGGGATGAAGTATTGAGCGCTGAATACATTTTCAAGACGCAACACGATTCCTATAAAATACATTCCCACGCATACTACGCTACATAGGAAACCTACGGATATAGGTATCAGCAGTATCTTGCGCTTCAGTTGTGTGCGCGCCAGTGCCGTTTGCGAAGCTACGAGTATCATGACGATTACCCACAGGAAATTAATCCACGGATTATTCCAAAGAAAAAGGTATTTCAGATAAATGCCGATGAAGAAAAGCTGCACAATCATGCGTGCCGTACCGATAAGGGTTGCACGTAGCAGGCCGGTCTTGAATTTCCATATATAGAATAATGGGATTGACAGCAAGAGCAGTCCGATACCCAGGCTGAGGTATGATATGTCGATAGTTCCCATGAATACTTTGAATTAGCGGGTAAATATGAAAACCAATACAGATGCAATAATAATGCAAACTCCCATAACAATCAGCATCATGCGTACGGTATGTTTCTGTTCGGAACATTCCTTTTGCCGGGTAAGTCTGGTTATTTTCTCCATGTCTTCTGCGGTTGTGTTGTGGGGCATGCCGCACCCTTTGTGCATTTTATCCAAACGCTCGTTGAGACGTTCCCGGCGAAGAAGGCGTAAATTGCGGTTCTCCTTATCACGGCGTATCATATCAAAAACAAATCCGGCAAAACTCATGACTTTATTTTTATCAGGTTTATTACATTATTATATGTCTGTCGCATCCTTTGGCGAAACCCATGTCGTGCGATACCGCCAGTACGGAGGTTCCCTTTCGGGTTTGATGCCGTAAAAAGGCAAGAACTCTTTCCGTAGAGCCCGAATCGAGTGCCGAAGTTGGCTCGTCCACAATGATTAACGGCTTGTTGGTCATGGAAGCTACAGCTATCATCATACGTTGGCGTTGGCCGCCGGATATCTCATTTACACGTTTATAATATAGCTCTCTTTCCAATCCTAATTCTTCAAAGCAATTGAATAATTGCCTTTCGGAGAACGGTGTGGCTCGATTGGCTTTCAGGCTGAAAGGCAGTTGTATCATGTCTTTTACCCATTCTAACGGTAGTGCCAGTTCTTGTGGAATCCAGGCTATTTGTTTGCGAATAAGGTCTATGCTGTTTTTATCCGATACGATGTCATTGACCGTAATACGTCCTTCTTTTAATGGAGTAAATCCCAGTATGGCATTGAGAAGAGATGTTTTTCCACACCCCGACGAGCCGGAAATGCTGGCAATCTCTCCCCTCTTCAATTGCAGGTTGAAGTTGGAGAATAGCACATCATTACCGTATGCAATACTGGCATCCTCTATTTGTAGCATAAATAAATTCTTTAGTCGTTAGTTGCAAAGGTAAGGAAAAAAGATTTGCATACATAACTTTATACTTTTATCTTTGTGTCACTAATTAATTCGGGAGAAAAAGTATGATACAGAACGAACGGGATTGCCGTCATGAACATGTGCTGGGCGTGGCAAGGCAAATGATGACTGCCGCACGCACAGCTCCTAAAGGGAAAGGTGTAGATGTAATAGAAGCAGCACTGGTTACAGGAGAAGACTTGAAAAAGCTTTCAGAAAAAATGAATGCTATGGCAGAAGAACTGGGTATGAAGTTCTTTCTGCGTGATGCGGCAAATGTCCTGCAGGCAGAATGTGTCGTTATAATAGGTACGCGCGAGCAGGCGCAGGGATTGAACTGCGGTCATTGTGGCTTTCCTACTTGTGCCGGGCGTACGGAGGGTGTGCCATGTGCCTTGAATACGGTTGATGTGGGGATTGCCGTCGGCTCCGCTTGTGCCACGGCTGCCGACATGCGGGTAGATACCCGGGTAATGTTCTCTGCCGGACTGGCCGCACAGCGAATGAACTGGCTGAAAGATTGCAAGACTGTATTCGCCATTCCGGTCAGTGCCTCTTCCAAGAACCCGTTCTTTGACAGGAAGCCTAAGGAAGAAAAGAAATAAAGCGCATTGCCGAATCTGAAGTTGAGAACGGGAAACGTAAAGTTGAACTTTAGCGGCGTAGAGTTGAACTTCAGAACTCTAAAGTGGCACTTTAGAAATGCAGAATAGAACTTTGCGTAAATTAAGATTAGGGAGCATCGGTATTCAGGCTTCATTATCTTACTTGACGAATTAAATAACTTAGAATTGATATGGGATATTTTGTTGGAATTCCATTGGGCGGAGCTGCCGAAAAGGACTGTCAGGTGCGTTTCGGTAAGAACATGACCTTTCAAGTGGAAACGCGCGCTCCTCACCTGCCGGCGGAGTGGGCATTACAGAGTGGCGTACAGCTTACATGGCCTCATGCGGATACGGATTGGGCCTATATGCTTGAAGAAGTGCAGCAATGTTTTATTGCCATTGCTTCCGAGATAGCCAAACGGGAGTTGCTGTTGATTGTAACTCCGGAACCTGAAGAGGTAAGAAAGCAAATTTCCGCGACAGTGGATATGGATAATGTTCGCTTCCTGAAATGTGAAACGAATGATACCTGGGCACGCGACCATGGAGCTGTCACTATGGTAGATACGGAAGGGTCGTCTCTGCTTGATTTTACTTTTAATGGCTGGGGACTGAAGTTTGCTTCGGATAAAGATAATCAAATTACACGTCGGGCTGTTGAAGCCGAAATCTTAAAAGGCCGGTATATAAACCGTTTGGGCTTTGTGCTGGAAGGCGGCTCCATTGAGAGTGACGGCATGGGAACATTGCTTACCACTTCAGAATGCCTGTTGTCGCCTAACCGTAACGGCCAGTTGAATAAGGTGGAGATTGAGGAGTATCTTCGGTCTACATTCCATCTTGAACGGGTACTTTGGCTGGATTACGGTTATCTGGCCGGAGATGATACGGATAGTCATATAGATACGCTTGCCCGTTTTTGTTCGCCGGATACGATTGCCTATGTGCAGTGCAGGGACGTGAATGACGAGCATTATGAGGAACTGCACCGAATGGAAGAACAGCTTAAAACGTTCCGGACACTCGCCGGAGAACCTTATAGACTGTTGGCATTGCCGATGGCCGATAAGATAGAAGCGGATGGCGAAAGGCTGCCGGCTACGTATGCCAACTTCCTGATAATGAATGATGCAGTGTTATATCCCACATATAACCAGCCGGAGAATGATATGCATGCCAAAGAGGTGTTGCAAATGGCTTTTCCCAAGCATGAAATTGTAGGTGTAGACTGCCGTGCTTTGATAAAACAACATGGTTCGCTGCATTGTGTCACGATGCAATATCCGGTAGGAGTAATCAGATAATAGAAAGGTATGAAAGCTATCAATTTCGTTTTTTGTGGGATATTTGTAGCCATGTATATAGCAGGTTGGCTCTTTCCTAAGTTTCGGCGGTATATTAAAAAGAATATATGGTTGGATAACTTACCGGGAGTGTTGGAGCTTATCTTCTTTATAAATCTCTCCGAATATCTTTTTGTAGAGCAATGGAATTGGGAATATGGCGAGGTTCTTTCCTGGCTTGCTCCTGTTCTTATCGTTTTGGTAACTTCTTATTGGTGGGATAGATTAGACCGGAAAAATAAAAAACATTTAAAAGAAATATAGATTATGAGAAAAATAAAAGTCGGTATTATTCAGCAGGCCAATGTGGCGGATATGCGCATTAATCTGATGAATCTGGCCAAGAGTATCGAATCGTGTGCTGCTCATGGTGCACAATTAGTGGTGTTGCAGGAGTTGCATAACTCACTTTATTTTTGCCAGACGGAGAATACACAACTGTTTGATTTGGCGGAACCTATTCCCGGACCATCGACCGGTTTCTATTCGGAGTTGGCGGCTGCCAACAACATAGTATTGGTAACTTCATTGTTCGAAAAGCGTGCTCCGGGACTGTATCATAATACGGCCGTTGTGTTTGAGCGTGACGGTAGCATTGCCGGGAAATACCGCAAGATGCACATCCCTGATGATCCGGCCTATTATGAGAAGTTTTATTTCACTCCCGGAGATTTGGGCTTCGAACCTATCCAAACGTCTTTGGGAAAATTGGGCGTTTTGGTTTGTTGGGACCAGTGGTATCCCGAAGCAGCACGTCTCATGGCACTGAAAGGAGCTGAATTATTGATTTATCCTACCGCCATCGGTTGGGAAAGCAGCGATACTGATGATGAGAAAGTCCGCCAACTCAACGCATGGATAATCTCGCAACGCGGACATGCCGTAGCAAACGGACTCCCGGTTATTTCGGTGAATCGTGTGGGACATGAGCCAGATCCCTCTATGCAAACAAATGGCATCCAATTTTGGGGGAACAGTTTTGTAGTTGGACCGCAAGGTGAGTTTTTGGCACAGGCTGGCAATGAGCAGCCGGAAAATATTGTGGTGGAAGTGGATTTGGAACGTTCGGAGAATGTCCGCCGTTGGTGGCCATTCCTGCGCGATCGCAGAATTGACGCCTATGAGGGATTGACAAAACGTTTTTTAGACTGAGGGTTTGTTTGAATTCTATAAGAAAAGAATTCTCAAAAGCATGCTGAATAAAAATCAGGCAAGTTCCGAGAGAAGGAGCGCTTCTATTTAAATGTAACTTTTTTGTTCATCAGGAAGTTGACTCCGCCATATACAAATAATCCTAAGAACTGGGCGAGGTATTCATTACAGTTCAATCCCTCTACCAAGCCGATGAGGAAAAGGAATTGCGCACAATAAGCCATTCCGAAAGCTATGGAAAAGAGCAACACTTGCCGCCAAGTGTTGCTCTTCTTTTCTGTTGGGAATACCCAATACTTGCACCAGATAAAGTTATGAGTCTGTGCCAGTATATATGCAGTGACATTGGAGAGCATGTAATTAATGTCCAACTCATCCATCATTACCCAGATGGTGATTGCTGTTATCAAGGCGTTTAATGTACCGATTACTGCAAAACGGCAAATACGTGTGGACTCTTTCACTCTCTCCTGTTCTCTTGTTTTTATTCTTTTACCTCCACAATAAGGTTAAGCTCGTCCAATTGTTTTTGGTCGATAACCGAAGGTGCATCCAGCATAACATCGCGACCGGAATTATTCTTCGGGAACGCAATGCAGTCGCGAATACTGTCAAGGCCGGCAAAGATACTTACCCAACGGTCGAGGCCGTAAGCCAAACCACCATGAGGAGGTGCGCCGAACTTGAAGGCATTCATCAGGAAACCGAATTGTTCTTCAGCCTTTTCCGGTGTGAATCCCAATATCTCAAACATCTTGGCCTGCAATTGAGCATCATGGATACGGATCGAACCGCCACCGACTTCGATACCGTTACATACCATATCATAAGCATCGGCACGAACGGCTGCAGGATCTGTGTCCAACAAAGGAATATCTTCATCCTTCGGATGGGTAAACGGATGATGCATAGCCATCAGGCGGCCTTCTTCTTCGCTCCATTCAAACATCGGGAAGTCAACTATCCAAAGCAATGCAAACTTATTCTTGTCGCGTAAGCCTAATTGGTTACCCATTTCAAGGCGAAGCTCATTCAGTCGCTTGCGGGTCTTCATTACGTCATCACCGCTCAAAATAAGAATCAAATCGCCCGGTTTTGCACCGAAAGCGGCTTTCATCTCTTGCAGCACCTCTTGCGTGTAGAATTTATCGACACTTGATTTCACAGTGCCGTCAGCTTCTACACGGGCATAAACCATTCCTTTGGCTCCGATTTGCGGTTTCTTTACGAATTCGGTCAAGGCATCCAGTTGCTTGCGGGTGTAGCTTGCAGCGCCTTCCGCACAGATACCGCCGATGTATGCGGCATTGTCGAATACAGAGAAACCATGACCTTTCATGATATCCATCAACTCTACGAACTTCATGCCGAAGCGCAAATCCGGTTTGTCGCTACCGTAATATTTCATAGCATCTGCCCATGGCATACGTTGGAACGGTTCGGTCAACTCAACACCGCGCAGTTCTTTGAAGAGGTACTTTGCCATACCTTCGAAAAGTTCGATTACATCGTCCTGCTGTACGAAAGACATTTCACAGTCGATCTGTGTAAATTCCGGTTGACGGTCGGCACGGAGGTCCTCATCGCGGAAACATTTTGCGATTTGGAAGTAACGGTCAAAACCCGAAACCATCAGCAACTGTTTCAATGTTTGAGGGCTTTGCGGCAATGCGTAGAATTGTCCCGGATTCATGCGTGAAGGAACGACAAAGTCGCGTGCACCTTCCGGTGTAGAACCGATGAGAAGAGGAGTCTCTACTTCAATGAATCCTTTGCTGTCCAGGTATTTACGCACTTCAATAGTCATCTTATGGCGTAATTCCAAATTCTTGCGTACTGCTGCACGGCGTAAATCCAGATAACGGTATTTCATACGGATATCGTCACCGCCGTCTGTATTGTCTTCAATTGTAAAAGGAGGAGTTAAGGCTGAATTCAGCACATTCAATTCCGATACGATGATTTCGATATCTCCCGTAGGAATGTTTTTGTTTTTGCTGAAACGTTCGTTGACCGTTCCTACTATTTGAATTACGAACTCACGGCCCAAGCGGTTGGCTTGTTCGCAAAGTTCGGCATCTACTTCTTCATTAAACACTAATTGGGTGATTCCGTAACGGTCGCGGAGGTCTACGAATGTCATGCCGCCCATTTTACGGCTGCGCTGTACCCAACCTGCCAGCGTCACTTGCTTATTAACGTCGGAGATACGCAATTCTCCACAGGTGTGTGATCTATACATCTTATTATTTACTATTTTACAATTTACTGTTTACTGTTTGGCGATGCAACATCAGAGATGTACCATTGCTAAAAACGGATAAATATCGTGCAAAAATACATAAAACATATTACAGACGTATCAAAACAGATAAGTTTATTTTTAAAAAGCGACTTTATATAATAGCCGGACAGAAAAATATCAATCTTCCATACTGTTCCGGCTCTCTTGCAGAAGGCATTAGTTCTTTCTAAGTTTTTTAATCTGTTCTTTGCCTTTATCCAATATCATTCTGTTTGTATGGGTAATATCTTCCAGGATGGCTTCGTTTATTTGTTTCAAGCCATTGATGTAGTCCTGGGCACGCTGCAATACATTCGAGGAGTCTTTTTCCACATTCTTGGGCACAATGACCTGCAATCCTCTTTTGATTATGTTTACGTCGATGTTCTCGCCCATTATCATCGGATCTCCATCGAAATGTATAACCCCCTGTTTGGAACGATGGATGCGGAGCGTCTTACAGCGGAAAGTCTTTATACGGCTATTCTGGTCGATAGTCTTGTTGAACAACTGGAATGATAATGCCGGTACATCCAATACGGTAAAAGGCTCCAGAATTGTAACGTCCAGCAATCCGTCATTTAATGTGGCTTGCGGAGTGATATAAGCATTATTCCCATACTGTGAGGCATTGCCGCATGCTATCAGGAAAGCCTTGTATCGCAGTGTGCTGCCATCCATTTCCAATTCGTATGTCTCCGGTTTATATTTTAGGCTTTCAAGCAATGTCTTCTCCAGATATATGAGCGGGCCTCTCCTGCCAGCTTTGGAAAACTGCAGGCTGACAAATGCGTCGAACCCTACCCCGCAGGTACAGAAGAAAGGAACATCATTGATTTTGCCATAGTCAATAATGTCTATCAATCCTTCGTTGATGATGTTGATTGCTTTTTTGGCATCCATAGGGATTTGCAGATGGCGTGCAAGCCCGTTTCCCGAACCGCATGGAATGATTCCCAATGCAGTTTTGGTATGTACCAGTGAGCGTGCTATTTCATTAATAGTTCCGTCTCCGCCGATAGCAACAACGGCAAAAGCTTCTTCTTTAGCTTTTAGGGCGGCTATTTCAACTGCGTGCCCCGCCCGTTCCGTATAGATTACTTCCGGTATATACCGGCTTTTATCCAACTTTTCATCAAGCCATTTCAATATTTGCTCCTTACCCTGAGTACCGGATATAGGGTTTATTATAAATGATATTTTCTTTTTACTATCGTCCATTTAAACGGATATTACTATAGGAAATTTCTTCATGCAAAAGTAATATAAATCCTTTAAATTTTAACCATATGAATCTCTTAAAACGAGTTAGGGCAGATTTTTTAGAGTAAATGAAACAGATAACAACATATTTTGCTATCTTTGCCCCCTGTTTTTAAGAACTTGTTTTTAATAGGATTAATATTCATTATATAAAAGACATTTCATGGGTTTACTGCAAGACAAATTCGCGAAATATGATTTGCCGCAACAATTTATGGCAAAAGGGGTATACCCGTATTTCCGCACGATTAACAGCCATCAGGATACAGAGGTAATGATGGATGGCAAAAAAGTTCTGATGTTCGGTTCAAATGCATATATGGGACTGACATATGACAAGCGAATCATTGACGCTTCGATAGCTGCCACTGAAAAATATGGTACAGGGTGTGCCGGTTCCCGCTTTTTGAATGGTACTCTTGATATACATGTTGAACTGGAAAAAGAATTGGCCGAGTTCGTAGGAAAAGACGAAGCGCTCTGTTTTTCTACCGGTTTTACTGTGAACGAGGGCATTATTCCCGCAGTGGTAGGACGTGGTGACTATATCATCTGCGATGACCGCGACCACGCTTCTATTGTAGACGGACGCCGCCTTTCGTTCGCCACACAGTTAAAGTATAAGCACAATGACATGGAAGACCTTGAAAAAGAGCTTCAGAAGTGCGAACCGGATGCGGTGAAACTGATTATTGTAGATGGTGTATTCTCAATGGAAGGCGATTTGGCCAACCTGCCGGAAATCGTTCGTCTGAAAAAGAAATATAATGCCAGCATTTATGTGGATGAAGCTCACGGATTAGGTGTATTCGGTAAGCAAGGCCGCGGTGTATGCGATCATTTCGGAGTGACCGAAGATATTGACTTGATAATGGGAACATTCAGCAAGTCATTGGCTTCTATCGGTGGTTTTATTGCTGGCGACAAGGAGGTTATCAACTGGTTGCGCCACAATGCCCGCTCTTATATATTCCAGGCAAGTAGTACGCCGGCGGCGACGGCAGCGGCTCGTGAAGCACTGCACATTATTAAATCCGAACCGGAACGTATCCAACGTCTGTGGGATATCACTAACTATGCATTGAAGAGTTTCCGTGATGCAGGTTTTGAGATTGGTGAAACAGAGTCGCCCATTATACCTTTGTATGTGCGTGATACGGAAAAGACCTTTGTCGTAACGAAGATGGCTTTTGATGAAGGCATCTTTATCAATCCGGTTATACCGCCTGCATGTGCTCCTCAGGATACATTGGTACGTGTGGCATTAATGGCTACCCATACTAAAGAACAAGTGGATTATGCAGTTGAGAAGTTGACAAAATGCTTTAGGGAATTGGGGATAATCAAGTAAAGGAACAATTTGAAGCAAAGATAAAAGCCGTTTAATCGTGAATCGGTTAAACGGCTTTCTTTTTATAAACCCATTTAAACTAACCAAACAACATGAAAAAACAAATTCTGATTTTTACTGCTGTTGTATGTGGAATGACTTGTACTACAACTGCTTATGCGCAATTTAAAATTGGTGGTAAGAAAATAAATGTAGGTAAGGTTGTTCAAGCCGGTACGGATGCTGCTAAAGCTATAACTCTTTCGGATGCTGATATTGCAGCTATGAGCAGGGAGTATATGCAATGGATGGATACTCACAATCCTTTGACGAAGCCTGATACGGAATATGGCAAGCGTCTGGAGAAACTGACCGGACATATCAAAGAAGTGGATGGTTTGAAAGTGAATTTTGGGGTTTATGAAGTGGTTGACGTAAACGCTTTTGCCTGCGGTGACGGCAGCGTACGTATTTGCGCCGGATTAATGGATATTATGACGGATGATGAAGTAATGGCTGTAGTAGGCCATGAGATAGGTCACGTAATTCATACGGACTCCAAAGATGCAATGAAGAGCGCATATCTTCGTTCTGCCGTGAAGAATGCTGCGGGTGCTGCGAGTTCTACCGTGTCAAAGCTGACCGACTCCGAGTTGGGAGCTATGGCGGAAGCCTTGGCTGGTGCGCAATATTCGCAGAAGCAGGAAACGGAAGCGGACGATTACGGTTTTGAATTTTCTATAAAGCATAATTTGGATCCTTATGCCATGTATAATGCATTGAATAAACTGCTGGAACTTTCAGCGGACGCTCCCAAAGAATCTAAATTCCAAAAGATGTTTTCATCTCATCCGGATACGGCAAAACGAGTAGCCCGTGCTAAGGAGAAAGCTGATGAATATATGAAAAACAAGCAATAAGAGGTTGCATTTCCAAATTACAGAAAGAGGCGGGATTCCATTTGAATTCTGCCTCTTTTCTTTATAATAAAAGAATAAAATGTACTTTTGCTTCAAATTATTGACTTTACTTATCCGATTGCTTTGATATTGGTTTTATTTTAGTATGTTTGCTGTTATTATTAATGAAAAGCATAACATTTGAATGAAAAAGCAAGATTTCCTTTTCGTTTTCATCCTAATCGTAATCTTCTTACCTTTTTTCGTGAGTGATGCAGTTTACGGCTGGTATAAGTCTTTCAATGCCGCACATGGTATGGTAATGAGTTTCTTGAAATTCGGAGTGCTTGCTACTTTAGGTGAGATGCTGGGGCTTCGCATCAGTGCCGGAGTATATAACAGAAAAGGATTTGGGGTGCTTTCCCGTGCGGTCGTATGGGGCATCTTAGGCATGGGAATTAATATGGCGATGATTGTATTTTCTAAAGGTGTGCCGCAGTTCATGGAGTATATGGGGATGGCGGATGCTTCGGCGATAATTAACAGCGATTACTGTTTGGACAAGTTATGGATTGCTTTGGCTGTATCTGTTGCCATGAACACAATCTTTGCTCCTGTATTTATGACATTTCATAAGATAACGGATACACACATTCTGGATTGTGACGGTTCGCTCCGCAGCCTTATTACCCCTATTCCGATGGCGCGTATCATTACGCATCTTAATTGGGATACGCAATGGAATTTTGTTTTTAAGAAAACGATTCCTTTTTTCTGGTATCCGGCTCATACCATTACTTTCTTGTTGCCGGATGAGGTAAGAGTTTTGTTTGCCGCTATCTTGGGCGTTGCGCTCGGGGTACTGCTGGCTATTGCTGCAAGGATGAAATAATGGTTCTCTATTTCCATACCGTTGCCAATGCTTTTTACTGTGAGATAAAGTTCATCTCCCTGTTACTCCCAATATTTGTATGCCAGTGTAGCCATATTAATGGAAGAGACATCTCCACCCTCTTCCAGTTTGATACCCTGCATTTTTCCCGGTTGCCTTTCGATAGGCATTATCCATGAGCCAATGATAGAGTCCTTGCTTTTCTTTTCATTACAAGCAGACATTGCAATAACCAATACGGCGGTTGCCAATAAAAGTCTTTTTATACTATATATTTTTAAAAGTGAGTCAATGTATTTTCGTTATGGCAGATGCGATATTAATGCCGGGCTCATCTTCGGTGACCGTGTATGAAACCTCTAATGTATCTCCTATTAATAGTCCTTTTTCCAAGGCTATATTCCGATCCATTGTACTTATATATAAGGTGTCCTTTTTCGAGGTAACCATTGTAAACCCATTCATGGTAGCATCCATGACTATGCCTTGTGCTTGATGTACGGAATCGTTAATCTCTTCTGTGCCGAGCTCGGCATTTTCTTGTTCTATAGTTCCGGCTTTATTTTTGCAGGAAGCACATCCCAACAAGATAATGGAAACAAATAAAAAAGGTTTAGTCAACTTCATATTCTCTGATTTTATTAAGATTATTTCTACAAAAATAGATATAAAAGAGAATGTATCAAAGAGGCAGAGAATAATTAACCGTTCCTGTATATTGTATTTCAGATATTTATAATTTTATTTCAGATAAAGTTATAAAAATATTTGGTCTATATCAAAAAAGATTTTACCTTTGCACTCGCTTTTAAGAAGTAAAGCACTCGGGGTGTAGCGCAGTCCGGTTAGCGCACCTGCTTTGGGAGCAGGGGGTCGTGGGTTCGAATCCCGCTACCCCGACTGATAAGAATCAAGGAGTTACAGCAAAATGTAGCTCCTTTTTTGTTGCTCGATTGGGCGGTTGTATTGGGTCAACGTAACAATCTGAGGGATAAACTTTACTGATATTGCCAATTTGACACAAAAGAATATCGTCAATGGTAGATTACGCTATATCCGTCAGAAAACTGGTAAGCTAATCAAGATTGGAATACCCCAAGAAGCTATACAAATTATTGAAAAATACACTGATGAGAATAATAGTTATCTATTCCCAATATTGAACGTAAAAGTTCATAAAACAGCTTTGCAGAAGCAGAATAGGATTCATAAAATACGAGGAAAAGTGAATGAGGTTCTAAGAATACTCGGCAAGCGATTGGGAGTTGAAACTAATATAACGACCTACGTTGCTCGCCATTCATTCGCAAGTGTCCTTAAAAAATCGGGAGTGAACATTGCGTTGATAAGCGAAGCGTTGGGGCATTCAGACTTAGCAACCACTCAAATATATTTGGATAGTTTCGACAACGAGCAAGTAGATAAAGCAATGAAAAATTTACTATAATGAATAAATCTCCATTTGCAGTAATGCAGGTGGGGATTATTTTTGCGTAATTTTGCCTTAAACTAAAAATTATGGAGAAATTAAAAGAAGATTGTATCCTTGGGTGCAGAATCAAAGAATGACATTTACCCCTACAGAAGAAAAACAAACCATTCATATATGGATGTTCTATAAGATGTTTCAAGACTTTTTCAATCTGCCACCCTATAAAAAGCAGTTTAATCGCAAATGTAAGAAAGGAGAACTGGGTTCATCCCTCTGCAAGATATTTCTCGTATCAAAACTGATATATTTTACAAGGCTATCCACGAATACAAAATTCGACGAAAGTGATGAAAATTTGAGAGGATACATCAGTCTGCATAAAGGAAGAATAATCAATAAGTAAATAGCATAATTAACGGTAATATACAAAAGCGCAATTCAGATTGCTAATGAGTTGTGCTTTTATTATTTTTGTCTTTGGTATCTTAGTGTTAAACGAATAACTACATACGCACTATGAAACAGATATTATTTTTATTACTAATAACCCTATGTTCTTGCCATTCCACTACTTCTAAGAAAGGGCAAGAAAATGAAGCAGACAGCAGCCTGTTACAAGAAAAGTTGTATCCAGACAGTATTTTTAAATTTAAACCTATTCCAACGAAAGAAGAACAAGAACAACCATCGGAAACAACATCCTTTGTCCTGCAACCTGTTCCGCGTGATATTCCTACGGGAGAAGCCGTCAGCCCTACTTCACTTTCCATGCAGACAGAATACGATTATTATCCACTGTCAACTACAGAAGTGAAACTAACCGTTACCAATTATTCCCAACAAGAGTATATGTGTGGAAACGATTACAGCCTTACCTATTACAATAATGATAAACGACAATGGGAAACATTGCCAACCGACCCGATTATTGAAGATATAGCTTGGATATTAGACCCTGAATATCCTTCGGGAGAACAGACAATCAAGCTTTATACTTCCAAAGTTCCTAATCGTGCTGGCAAATATCGTATCTACAAAACTTTCAACAGAAACACCCAAGTTGCTTATGCAGAGTTTGAATTAGTTGATGAAGCCGGAGCCAAACGGCTGAGAAAACAGATGGATGCCGCCTCTTGGAATGGCAAGACAATTTCATCACAGAATATTTATGGCTCTGGTATGCGCGGTGATTCAATCTTTGTGAATCTGATTAATAATTCCATTCATTTTCAAAAATTATTCAGAAAGGAGATGCTTAACTATTCTGCCATTAACTATGGAGCAGTACGCAAACCTTCCCCCTTTACACAAAGAGCATATACCGACACACTGCAAATAAGCATGAAAACCGAGAAACCTGTTTACCCGATTGGAACAGAAAGTGTAAATGTAATACTAACCAACAAGAACTTAAGCCAACAAAATTTATTCTTTGGCGAATATTATTTTGTAGCACGCAAACAGGGAGAACAATGGATACCATTACATGACAACAGTTTGGTGCACGACATTGGCATTATATTGAAACCTGACGGTGATTACCATTTCAAAGCCAAACTCTATCCATTGTTCAATGACAATACTTCCGGTCAATATCGGGTTTACAAGGAAGTGGAATTTAACGGTATAAATAAGAAGTGGTATATGGCAGCAGAATTCAAGATTGAATAAAAATAATAGCATAAAACCATTACTGTTTTTCAGACAGATTAATATCCTTACAAGTATCTGTCACGCCTATATACCTGTTATAAGAAAACAAAAGCCATACACAATAACAGATAAAACGAAGTATAACCTATTAGTTCTCAGCATGAAACTTTTAGTTTCGCTAAAGGAAACAAAAAATCCCAACTGGCAAAACATCTATTTTCCTTTCACTATCTTTATATTAAGTATAGAATGCGGCTCAGCACAGTCAAGTTTGAAAACTGTGTTTTCACTTGCCTCTGCTCTCGCCTTTCACTATCTTTGCCGCATGAAAACGGAATTAAAGGAAAACGGAGGGCTCCCGGCACATATACTCTGGACGCTTGCTATCGTGGCAGGTGTCTCTGTAGCCAATCTGTACTATAACCAACCCTTGCTGAACGTAATACGCCACGAGTTGGGCGTGTCCGAGTTCAAAACCAACCTTATCGCCATGATAACGCAAGTGGGCTATGCTATCGGTTTGCTGTTCATCGTGCCATTGGGCGACCTCTACCGGCGGAAAAAGATTATCCTGACAAACTTTACCTTGTTGATATTCTCGCTCATCGCCATAGGTGCGGCCCCCGACATCTACATCATATGGGGAGCTTCGCTCATCACCGGAATCTGCTCCATGATACCGCAGATCTTCGTGCCGATAGCTTCCCAGTTTTCCCGTCCGGAGAATAAAGGACGCAACGTAGGCATCGTCATATCCGGTCTGCTCACCGGCATACTCGCCTCGCGCGTCGTCAGCGGGTTTGTCGGCGAAGTGCTGGGTTGGCGCGAAATGTACTTCATTGCGGCAGGCATGATGATGCTGTGCGCCATTGCCGTGCTGAAAATACTGCCGGACATACAGCCTACATTCCAGGGAAAGTACGGCGATTTGATGAAATCCCTGTTCTCCCTTATCAAAGACTATCCGTCTTTGCGCATCTACTCCATACGCGCAGGCATTGCATTCGGCTCTTTCCTCGCGATGTGGTCGTGCCTCGCATTCAAAATGGGACAAGCCCCGTTCTATGCCGACAGTGATGTTATCGGCATTTTGGGACTATGCGGAATAGCAGGTGCATCTACCGCATCCCTCGTAGGGAAATATGTGAAAAAAGTAGGAATACGCAACTTCAACTTCATCGGTTGCGGTCTGATTCTACTGGCATGGGCATCGCTCTACTTCTGCGGCAACACCTATACCGGCATCATCGCCGGCGTGCTACTGATAGATATCGGCATGCAGTGCATCCAGCTCAGTAACCAAACGAGCATTTTCGATATATGCCCTTCGGCATCCAACCGGGTAAACACTATTTTCATGACAACCTATTTCACCGGCGGTTCATTGGGGACCTTCCTCGCCGGCAGTTGCTGGCAGATCTGGGGCTGGGCAGGAGTAGCAGGCATAGGCACGGTGCTGACCCTGCTGTCTCTTCTGATTACCATCTGCCACAAAGAGCAACAGCATGCCCTATTCCCTTGATATTTTTTCATGGAAAACACAAAAAGAAATTTCAAATTGCTTTGATTTTCTCCATAATTATTATATATTTGTCGAATACAGATTTAATTAATAAACATTTATCTAAAATCATCTAATTATGGAAACACACAAGAAAATCACAGTGACAGGGGTTCTTTCCGAAGGTATCGGCTTAGGCATTAAAAATGCAGTATCCATGTTGGGAGCTACTGTTCTCTGGCTGCTCACCATTTGGATTCCTTACCTGAATGTAGGCACAACCATCGCTATGAACACCATTCCCATTGAATTGAGCAAAGGAAAGGTTATTTCCCCCTTATTCATCTTCGACGGGAAATACCGTAAGTACATGGGGGAATATTTCACCTTGATAGGTTTGATGTACCTTGCCATTATTCCCGCCTTGTTTTTCATGATTATACCGGGGATCATCATATCCATAGGCTGGTCGCTCGCAATTTACATCTTACTCGATAAAGGCGTGGCTCCGGGCGAAGCCATGATTCGAAGCAACAAAGCCACTTACGGTTACAAATGGACTATCTTCGGCGTATCATTCCTGTTGGGACTGGCTTTCTATGTCCTTATGATGATTATCTTCAACATAGCAAGCGGCGGATTTGCAATGCTCCTTCTCTTCATCATCGCCATTGTATACACTGTGGCAGCACTTGGATGTACCGCTGTCATTTACCGCAACCTGACGGCAGAAGCACAGCCGGAAGCAACGGAAACTGCGGCAGAAGTATAAACAGCTATTGAAAAACACACCCAAAAGCCCCTTTCGCTTTTAAGAGGGTATGTCAAAACTAAAATTCGCTTACGATTTTTTAGGCACGGAATTACACAGAATTCACGGAAACACAAATTACACGGAAAACACAGATTTTCTTTATTCTTTTTTCGTGAAATCCGTGTAATTCCGTACCTAAAAGAAATCATTAAATGTATTTTGACACCCTCATACGGAACAGCGAAAGGGGCTATTGTCTGTCGATATTTCCTCTTCTTATCTCGATACCCGTCCCGATGTATTTCCATTCATCAGGCTTTCCACCTCATCCACCGTCACCAGATTGAAGTCTCCATAAACGGTATTTTTTAATGCGGAAGCGGCAAGAGCAAAATCCAATGCCTTCCGGTCATCATCCGGATAAGTGATCAGACCGTATATCATACCACCCACAAAAGCATCACCAGCGCCTACACGGTCTGTTTCATGTTCAATATCATAAATGCCTGTATGCTTCAAAGTGCCATCGGAATAAAGAACAGCAGCAAGCACGTTATGATTGGATGTTATGGAATTACGCAATTCCAGAAACACTTTTTGACAACGCGGGACAAGTCGCTCCACCTCTTGTCCGAACTTCTCGAAAGATGGCAAATCAGACTCAAAAGAAACATCGGCGGTATCAACAGCTCTAAATCCTACGGGCTGTATGCCGAGAATCTCCTGATACTCAGGTTCTGCGCCGAAAATGACATCGCTGTACTGCACCAACGGCTGCATCACTTCGGCAGCAGTACAACCGTAGTTCCAAAGTTTCTTGCGGAAATTCAAATCACACGAGATGGTAAGCCCCATACGGTCGGCTATTTCAAGCGCTTCCCGGCAAGCGTCGGCTCCCTCTTGCGAAAGGGCGGCAGCAATGCCCGACCAATGAAACCAGCCTGCATCGGCAAAAATGGTTTCCCAATCGATCATACCCGGACGAAGCGTGGCGAAAGAAGAACCCTCGCGGTCGTACACCACATTGGAGTTTCGGAAAGCTGCGCCGCATTCCAGATAATACAATCCCAAACGTTTACCGCCAAATACAATACCGTCCGTCCCCAGCCCACTGGCACGAAGCGAATTGATACATGCACGCGACACGGCATTATCGGGCAGACGGGTAACAAATTCCGTAGGAATGCCGAAGTGCGCCAAAGACACTGCCACATTAGCCTCACTGCCACCATATGTAGCAATAAATTCATTAGTCTGCGAAAAGCGGCGGAAACCGGGCGTAGTAAGCCGTAGCATAACTTCACCGAAAGTAACGACTTTCTTATCGGTGGAAAGGGATTTCTTTTTCATAAGTCTTATATATTCAAAAGCATCAATGGGAAGTCAAATATACTATCAAAATTCCAAGTAAACGCAAAGAATTGATAATATTTATTGGCAGAAATGGAAAATAGAAAGGTATTAGGCAGTTTTGTTGTATTTTTGTCACGTCATATTTACAGTAAGATTATCGCATGAGTACAACAAAGAAAATTCCTTCCCCTCTTGTATCCTTTCTCCCCATCGTCCTCTTAATAGGAATGCTGTTTGCCACCATCCGCACTTTCGGCAGTGACGCTTTGAGCGGCGGAAGCCAGATATCCCTGCTCACCACCACAGCCGTTTGCGTCTTTATAGGCGTAGCTTTCTACCGGATTCCCTGGAGAGATTACGAAATAGCCATTACCAACAATGTGGCGGGAGTGACTTCCGCCATTATCATACTGCTGATTATCGGTGCGCTGAGCGGCGCATGGATGATTAGCGGAGTAGTCCCTACTCTCATATACTACGGAATGCAGATTATACATCCGGACTTTTTCCTCACCTCTACCTGCGTTATCTGCGCATTGGTGTCCATCATGACGGGAAGTTCGTGGACCACCATCGCCACTATCGGCATCGCCCTCCTGGGAATAGGCAAGGCGCAAGGGTTTGAAGAGGGCTGGATTGCAGGTGCCATTATTTCGGGAGCGTATTTCGGCGATAAAGTATCGCCGCTGTCGGATACAACGGTACTTGCCGCATCCGTCACGGACACTCCGCTGTTCCGCCATATCCGCTACATGATGATTACCACCATTCCGTCGCTCGTCATTACGCTGGTTATCTTTACGGTAATGGGATTTGCCTGCGAAACCAGCGGTACAGAGCAGATAGCCGAGTTTACCGCATCGCTGAATGCCAGATTCCACATTACACCGTGGCTGCTGATTGTTCCGGTGGTTACGGGAATATTGATTGCACGCAAAGTACCCTCTATCATCACCCTGTTTCTATCCACACTTCTGGCTGCAACTTTCGCTATTATATTTCAGCCCGAACTGCTGCACGAGATTTCCGGAAACAATGATTTGTTTGAAGGGACAATGATGAGCCTGTACGGCAGTACCAGCCTGCAAAGTGACAGTGCCATGCTGACTGAGCTGATTGCCACACGGGGCATGGCAGGAATGATGAACACGATATGGCTCATTATCTGCGCCATGTGTTTCGGTGGAGCAATGACGGCAAGCGGTATGCTGGGAAGCATCACTTCCGTATTCGTCCGGTTCATGAAGAATACGGTCAGTGTGGTAGCATCCACCGTCGGTTCGGGAATATTTCTCAATCTTGCCACAGCCGACCAATACATCAGCATCATCCTTACCGGAAACATGTTCAGCAACATTTACGAGAAGAAAGGATACGAAAGCCGCCTACTGAGCCGCACCACGGAAGATGCCGTTACCGTAACCTCTGCCCTCATCCCGTGGAACACGTGCGGAATGACTCAGGCCACCATTCTGAGCGTACCCACACTAACCTATCTTCCTTATTGTTTCTTTAACCTCATCAGCCCGCTGATGAGCATACTCGTTGCGGCAATCGGATATAAGATAGTGAGAAGGAAATAACTTCATAGCCCCGCCGCCAACTCCTTAAATCTCATAAAATTAAAAAAGAGAGTGAACAATCGCGGATGGGCATTGTTCTTGCAATAAACTTATAACGAACAATATAATTTAAACCTAAACAAAAATTAAGTATGAAAAAGTTTATTGCATTAGCAGCATTAGTATTGACGAGCATGGTGACAACCACCGTGTATGCACAAGAGAGTAACGCACAACGCCGTGCAGACCGCAAAGCCCAAAGAGACGCAGAGCGCGCACGCCTGAAAGCGGAACAGCAGGCAGCCGACGCGGTCTCCTACGATGATGCCGTAGCAGCGCTGAAAGCACAGAAGTTTGTATTGGAAGCCAATCAGGTAATGTTCCGCAACGGGCAGACGGCTTTCGTCACTTCCAACACAAACTTCGTATTGGTAAATCAGGCACGCGGTACGGTACAGGTGGCTTTCAACACGGTTTATCCCGGTCCTAACGGTATCGGCGGCGTAACAGTGGACGGGACGGTATCGGACATGAAAATGTCTACCGACAAACGCGGCAACATCAACTGCAATTTCAGCATCCAGGGTATCGGCATCTCCGCACAGATATTCCTTACGCTGACCAACGGCGGTAATAATGCAACCGTTACCATCAGCCCGAACTTCAACTCCAATACTATGACTTTAAGTGGCAGCCTGCTGCCGTTGAACCAATCGAATATCTTTAAGGGACGTTCCTGGTAGGCCTATTACAATATATATATTTCCAACTCCGCTGCAAGTCGCTTAAAAAGTGTACATTTGCAGCGGAGTTTTATATATTATATTCATCATGAGAGAATTTATCATCGCGGACAATCAAGATATAACCAAAGCAGGCATGATGTTTCTGTTGAGCAAACAGAAAGACACCGCCTTGCTGCTGGAAGCCGACAATAAAGCGGAGCTTATACAACAGCTACGGTTACATCCCGAAGCGGTGGTTATATTGGACTATACACTGTTTGACTTTACCGGCGCCGATGAACTGATTGTATTGCACGAACGCTTCAAAACAGCGGACTGGTTACTGTTTTCCGACGAACTGAGCGTCGGCTTTCTGCGACAAGTATTGTTCAGCAGCATGGCATTCGGAGTAGTGCTGAAGGACAATTCCAAAGAAGAGATACTCACAGCACTGCAATGCGCTTTACGTAAGGAACGCTTTATATGTAATCACGTCAGCAACTTATTACTCTCGGGAAATAACCAGTCGGCTGCTCCCCACCCCACTCTGCAAAACGCTCTGCTGACGCCTGCCGAAAGAAGTATTCTGAAAGAGATTGCATTAGGAAAAACGACCAAAGAAATAGCAGCCGAAAGAAACCTCAGTTTCCATACCGTGAACAGCCACCGGAAAAATATCTTCAGAAAACTGAATGTGAACAATGCCCACGAAGCTACGAAATATGCTATGAAAGCGGGTATTGTGGATTTGGTGGAGTACTATATCTGATTTCCCCGCTTCCGATGCAAAGCTTGGCAGCCTCATCATATACAACGCCAAACTGACCGGGAGCTATGCCCTGCAACTTCTCATCTGAAACAATACGATAGCCTGTTTCGTCCTGCCACAGCCTGCCGCCGATAAATCCGGGAGCATGGCGTATCTTGAACGTAACCGGAATCTCATCTTTAATGCCTTCCCACGGATTTTCCGTAATAAAATGAAAATCCTGCATACTGAACTCATGTCCGTATTGCAGTTCCGTATCATATCCGTGCGACACATAAATTACATTCTCGTCCGTATCTTTACGAACCACAAACCAAGGTCCGCCACTCAAGCCCAAGCCTTTACGCTGACCGATAGTATGAAACCAATAACCGCGATGCGTACCCAGTATCTTTCCCGTTTCCAACTCAACAATCCGGCCTTCCTTTTCTCCGAGGAAACGACGGACAAAGTCATTATAATTAATCCGTCCCAAGAAACAGATTCCTTGACTGTCTCGTCTTCGGGCACTGGGCAACTGAGCTTTCAAAGCAATATCGCGCACTTCCTGTTTCATCAGTCCGCCCAACGGGAACATCAGTTTGGACACTTGCAGGTAGTCTATCTGCGCAAGAAAGTCCGTCTGGTCTTTTACGGGGTCGAGGGCTGTTCCCAGCCAGGTCTTTCCATTCTGCAGAACGGTAGTAGCATAATGTCCGGTTGCCGTAAAGTCGAAGTGCCTGCCGACCTGCTGTTCAAAGCAACCGAATTTAATCAGCTTGTTGCACATCACATCCGGATTCGGAGTGAACCCGCGGCTAACTTTTTCAATAGCATAAGCGGCTACATTATCCCAGTACTCCCGATGTAAATCGACAACTTCCAGCGAAAGACCGTAACAGCGCGCTACGGCAGAAGCCATCTCCAGGTCTTCCTCTGCCGAACAGTCCATATACTCGGCATCATCCTTTCCTATCTTTATATAAAACAGAGAGGGACGGTGACCTTGCTCACAAAGGAGATGTACGACAACCGAACTGTCAACACCCCCGGATAATAAAACGGCAATATTCATATTAATAATGTATCTAACATTTCATCCGACGAACAAATGGTTTCATCGGATGAAATGCTCTTTTGTTCCGGACTTAAATTTTCTCCAACGCTTGGGACAAATCATCCAACAAGTCATCTATATGCTCCGTCCCTACTGAAAGGCGTACCGTTCCCGGCTTGATGCCCTGCTCTGCCAATTCCTGTTCATTCAATTGCGAATGGGTGGTAGTAGCGGGATGTATGACAAGCGACTTTACATCTGCCACATTTGCCAATAATGAGAATATCTGCAAGTTGTCAATAAATGTCTGAGCTTCCTTCTCTCCACCCCTTACCTCAAAGGTAAAGATGGAACCTGCTCCTTTCGGGAAATACTTCCGGTATAACGCATGGTTCGGATGATTTGGTAAAGACGGGTGGTTCACAGCCGCCACTTTAGGATGATTCTTCAAAAACTCCACCACTCTCAGCGCATTCTCCACATGGCGTTCCACACGCAAAGAGAGTGTTTCCAAACCCTGCAAAAGAACAAAGGCATTGAAAGGACTGATGGCAGCTCCGGTATCGCGCAACAAAACGGCACGGATACGGACAGCATATGCAGCCGCACCTGCCGCATCGGTAAAGCGCACGCCATGATAGCTCGGATCGGGTTCGGTCAGTTGCGGAAATTTACCGGAAGCCACCCAATCGAACTTGCCGCCATCTACAATAACACCGCCTAAAGAAGTACCATGCCCGCCAATAAATTTTGTGGCGGAATGTATCACAATATCAGCACCATGTTCGATAGGGCGAATCAGATAAGGAGTACCGAAGGTGTTGTCGATAATCAAAGGGATTTTATGACGATGAGCGATTTCGGCAACAGCACCAATATCAATAACATTGGAGTTAGGATTTCCCAATGTCTCGATAAACACGGCCTTTGTATTCTCCTGAATAGCTTTCTCGAAGTTGGATAAATCGCTCGGATCAACAAAGGTGGTCGTGACACCGTAAGCCGGTAATGTATGCGCCAGTAGATTGTATGTTCCGCCATAAATGGTTTTGGCGGCTACGATGTGGTCACCTGCACGCGTAATATTCTCGAAAGCATAGGTCACAGCCGCTGCACCGGAAGCAACCGCCAGCCCTGCAACACCGCCTTCAAGGGCGGCAACACGTTGCTCGAATACTCCTTGTGTGGGATTCGTTAGTCTGCCGTAGATGTTCCCCGGCTCTTGCAACGCAAAGCGGGCGGCTGCATGTGCCGAGTTGCGGAATACATACGAAGTAGTCTGATAAATAGGTACGGCACGCGCATCTGTAGCGGGGTCGGGCTGTTCTTGTCCTGCATGAAGTTGCAGTGTCTCAAAATGTAAATTCTTTGTGTCCATTGTCTGTTGTATTTATGAGAGGATAGAAGCCTGTTTCCAATCCTCCCCGATTTATACTCGGATGTTGCAAAGATAGAGGGATAAAACCAAGCAAGCTATGACATACAATAGGGAATTTTATACCATATTTGTGGTAGATACAAGAAGTATTCGCTATTTTTGCGGACGAAAACCAAATGATATAGAGACTGATGAAGATAAGGAAGCTGTTATATTTTCCCTTACTGGGACTCCTTGCACTGACAAGCCTGTTTTCCTGCGGAGAAGACCGTTGGAAAGAATACTATCCGCTGACAGGGCGCGACCTGTGGATGGACAGCCTGATGCGGGAAGTCTACTTATGGTACGAGGATATTCCGGCTGCCAACAGTCTGAACTATTTTCAGGCTCCGGACGCTTTCTTAAAAAGTATCTTATCAAAAAACGATAAAGGTTTTTCCACCGTCGATTCAATAATGGATACGCCGTTACCAAGTTATGGTTTTGACTACACATTATATAAAGTGGCTACCAGCGACACAACCTATACTGCCCTCGTATCATACGTGGCAAAGAACTCTCCCGCCGAGGATGCCGGACTGGAACGCGGCAACTGGATAATGCTTGTCGACGGCGACTCCATCACCAAAAAGACGGAAGAAAGGCTTATAGATGGCGGTGCACGAACATTGCGCATCGGAAAGTATGTGATAGTAAAAGAGGAGAACAACGGCGGCACAGAGGGGGATACGGAAAACGGAGAGAACGAAGAAGAAGAAGATAAAGAGGTAGGAATCATACAGGAAACAGGAGATGTTGCACTCCCGGCAGTCCGTCCGGTAACGGAGAGCGCCATCTATGACACAAATTTTATACAACTGAAAGGCACTGATTACAAGATAGCCTATCTGGCATACAACTCTTTCACTGCCGGCACTGCGGAACAGAGTGAGAAGTACAACAATGAGTTACGTGCTTTCTCCCAAGAATGCAAGCAACGCGGCATTAATAATCTTGTACTCGACTTCCGCTATAATTCCGGTGGAGAAATGGAATGCGTGCAACTTCTCGCAGATATCCTTGTACCTGCCGATAAATTGGAAAGCCCTTTTGCTTTCTTGCAATATAATGATAAGCAAAGCGCCCAAAACCGTGACCTGATATTGGACTCCCAACTCTTGCAAGGCGGAGTCAATCTGAATCTGCCCACCGTTTATATCATCACAAGCGGAACCACTGCCGGTGCAGCGGAAATGCTTATTAACTGCCTGAAACCCTATATGAAGGTAGTGCTCATCGGACAGACAACCAAAGGAGAATACGTGGCTACGGAAACTTTCATCAATCCCAAATACCCCTGGGCGGTACGTCCGGTCGTATGCGAAGTATTCAACTCCAACGGAGAAGCGGACTATAGTGCAGGCTTCAAGCCGGATATTGCTATCAACGAAACATCCTACCTGCAATACTATCTGCCTTTAGGCGAGCCTGACGAAATTTTGCTCCATACAGCCCTGCAAGTCATAGCTGGAATTGTCGAGTTGCCGACCCCCAAAACAGGCACTGCCATAGTCCGGAGTTTCACCACTCAAAAGAACCTGCGCAAGGGGTTGATTGTCAAATAGCAGAAACAATGAATTAAACAACGGAAATAATGAGAAAAATAGTCTTTGCATTGTCGGTTGTACTCACAGTAATGACAGCTTGTGAAGACAATAATGACTCTACCATCAACGGAAACCGCTCTGCCGTACCCTTTTCCCAAATTCAACTATCGGAAAAAAGTGCCTATGAAGCGGGAGTACCTACAGTAACCACCACTCAAACCTACTCATACAGTCAGGGACAATTGACCGGATTCACTATCGTACAAAGTTATTCGGTTCAAGGCGAACCTATGTGCATTGAAAACGCAGCATCAGTAACTTATAGTGAACATCAGGCTGTAGTAACGGATAATTTCGGCAATGTGTCAGTCTATACCCTGGACGACAAAGGATACGCCACCTCATGTACACGACAGGAAAACGGTACGGTCCGCACCTATACTTTCTCGTATTTCACCGCTCCGGAAGGTAAATATTACCTGAAAAACATAACCGAAAGCATCAATGACGGCGTATACGCATCCATCGACATAGACTACGGCAACTATCAGGCATTGCGCATCCTACAAAAGACAGATACTTACGAACAGGCATATACGGCTACCACCCCGGCAAATGACGGAATAAATAATCAGTCAGGAGTTCCTTGCCTGTTTCTTGCCGAATTATATCCGCTTTCGCTACATACAGCCGCTCTATACGGGAAATTCCTGGGAGAGCCGTTTCCTATTTTAATAGACCGGATTATCCCCGATGGAAATAAAGAGGTCACCAATTATATCTTCTCTTTTGACAAACGCAATCTCATGACTTCCTGCAAAGAGGTCATAAACAGTTACGGCACGGATTATACCCGTACCGTAAGCTATGTGATTGAGTAATCATCTGCTAAAGAATTTGCAGAAAAACAGAATGTGATAATCTATGGAATTATTCCAATACGTACCGGTATGACCGCCGGGACGTGTTATAAAATCGTGGTCTATCTTGCACTCCAGCAACCTTTTGTGCAGATTCCTGTTCACATCAAGGAAGAAATCGCTTTCACCGCAATCGACAATCAGAGCCAAATCACCGTTCTTCAGTTTATCAACCTGATTGATTACCGTATGACTATCCCATACCGCTTCATTGGCGGCAAGCTCGCCCAACTGCTTCTTCATTTCCCAGTTATCAGGAAACGGACGGATATCCACTCCGCCACTCATACTTCCCGCCGCACCGAATATGTCGCTGTGGCGGATGGCATTCCACAACGCACCGTGTCCACCCATACTCAAACCGCTGATGGCACGCGCACTCTTCTTGGGAATCGTAGCATAATGCTCATCCGTATACTTCACCAGTTCCGAAGAGATGAAAGTTTCATAACGATAAGCGGAATTCCGGGGACTGTCCCAATACCAACTGTTCTTACCATCGGGACATGCGAATATTACGCCTTTTTCATCGGCAATCCGAGGCAGCTCCGGCTTGACACCCATCCACGTACGTGCGTTGCCTCCATAACCGTGCAACAGATAGATTACCGGACAAGCTTGCGGATTTCCGGCAACGGCCTTATCCGGAAGGATATAAACCACCTTTACCTCCCTGTTCATCGAAGGACTTTTTACAAACACAGTGTCTACACGTGCGGCATGTACACTTAAAGCCAGCACTTGCAATAAGAATACGAACAGATAAAGTTTGTTTTTCATGCTATTTTGTTTAATCTTCTTAAGGAACGGCAATATTAATAATAAATATCCAAAAAACATTATCTTTGTACACAAACAATTTGTAATCCAAACATGGAATTTATCATTATTCTATTTCTACTTATCCTGAATGGCATCTTTGCCATGTACGAAATTGCATTAGTATCTTCAAGTAAAGCACGCTTAGAGACTCTTGTAAGTAAAGGAAACAAAAGTGCAAAAGGGGTTTTGAAACAACTGGAAGAGCCCGAAAAATTTCTATCTACCATTCAAATCGGCATTACGCTGATTGGTATCATATCAGGTGCATATGGCGGCGTAGCCATAGCCGATGATGTAACTCCGCTATTTGCCATGATTCCCGGCCTGGAATTGTATGCCAAAGACCTGGCAATGGTTACTACAGTAGCCGTTATCACCTATTTGTCGCTCATTATCGGAGAGCTGGTTCCAAAATCAATGGCACTGAACAATCCGGAACGCTATGCCACCCTGCTCAGTCCTTTTATGATTATCCTGACAAAAGTATCCTATCCGTTTGTCTGCCTCCTCAGTGCTTCAACCAAACTGACAAACAAGCTTATCGGCATGAAAGACGGGGAAGAACGGCAGATGACACAGGAAGAACTGAAAATGATTTTGCATCAAAGTTCCGAGCAGGGCGTTATCGACAAAGAAGAGACTGAAATGCTGCGTGATGTTTTCCGCTTCTCGGACAAACGTGCCAACGACCTGATGACGCACCGCCGCGATGTAATCGTATTGCACCCCTCCGACACGCAAGAAGAAGTGCTTCGGATTATCCAGGAAGAGCACTTCAGCAAATATCTGTTGGTGGAAAACGGCAAGGACGAAATCATAGGTGTTGTTTCTGTAAAAGATATTATCTTGATGTTGGGTGGTGAGCAACCGTTCAATCTTCGCACAATTGCACGTCCGCCCTTGTTTATTCCCGAAAGTTTGTATGCCAAAAAGGTTTTAGAGCTATTTAAGAAGAACAAAAACAAGTTCGGAGTTGTTGTAGACGAGTATGGCAATACAGAAGGCATTATCACTCTGCACGATTTGACGGAAAGTATCTTCGGTGATATTCTGGAAGAGAACGAAACGGAAGAAGAGGAAATAGTGACCAGAGCCGACGGTTCCATGCTGGTAGAAGCTTCGATGAATATAGATGACTTTATGGAAGCAATGGGGATATTGAATTATGATGACCTGAAGGAAGAGGACTTTACCACTTTAAGCGGACTCGCCATGTTCCTTATAGGACGCATCCCGAAAGCCGGTGACATTTTCAGCTACAGAAACCTGGAGTTTGAAATAATGGATATGGACCGCGGCAGAGTAGACAAACTGCTCGTTATTAAACGGAATGATGAAGAATAACGCCACCGGCGTCTCTTTATATTAATTTAAACCATTAAAGCAATGAAAAAAGTAATGATGATTGCAGCGATTGCCGCTGCATTGGTATCCTGCCAATCAAAAGGAAATCAAAACAACAACACCATGGACGAAGGCGTAATGACTGTTGCCGGCAACGATTCTTCCGCTGTAGCCGTTTATGAAGGCATACTTCCAGCTGCCGATGGTCCGGGTATCCAGTATGTGCTGAGTGTAGACAGTGTAGGTCCTAACGGTGAAAGCGGTTATACATTGGTCACAACTTATCTGGATGCGGAAGGACAGGGAAAAAACACCTCCTTCACCTCCAAAGGAAAACGTCAGGTTATTCAGAAAGACGTCAACAATAATAAGAAAACCGCCTATAAGCTGACTCCCGACAACGGTGACTCTCCCGTGTATTTCGTGGTTGTAAACGATACTACATTAAGACTGGTAAACGATAGCCTGCAAGAGGCTGTAAGCGATTTGAATTATGATATCGTACAGGTAAAGTAAAACAGTTGCCACTGAATATAACAAAGGAAGTTAACTTCATGCCACGCATGATATTAACTTCCTTTCTTTATGATATAAACTTATTACGGTTATCTTCTTAACTCATTATATCAACCAAGCTAACAGAATACTCCGCAACTATTTTCCAACTTATTTCTTCGGAGAAGAGTATCTTGCATTCAGACCGTCCAAAATTTCACGGGTAATGTTATAAATGCTGTCGGCATACAACAGATTGTCAAAACCGGTATTGCTGATAATCATACTGTAACCCTTAGTCTTGTTATACTCCTTCAGGAAAGCATTGATAGAATCACGCAACTGCAAGCTGTTCTTTTCGTTCTCGCTCATCAGTTCAGCCTGCAACTTATTACCTAAGTTCTGCAAATCCTGTTCCAATTTGGCAATACGGTTATACTCCTGCTGGGCGCGTTCCTGCGTCAGATAAGCGTTGTTCTGAACTTTTGTCTGGAATTCCTGTTTCTGACGATCGAGGTCTTTGGCTTTCTGGTTCAAAGTCAAACGTACATTTTCGCTCTTCTTCACCATTGCCTCATTCAAATCGACACAGTAGTTATATTTTGCCAAAAGCGTATCTATTTCTACATAAGCAATTTTCATTCCGGACAGTCCGGCTGCCTGTGCTGATGCATTAGTCGTCTGATTATCCGCTTTACCGGCGCATTGAGAAAATAAAACGATTAGTGCAAGAGCTGCCAAACCGTTTACGAGGTAGTTTAATCTCTTCATAATTTGTAAAAATATTGTTTTTAGTTTATTTAGTTCATACTATCGTTTAAGGCTTTCTCCAGTTCATCGATAGAGAAGCGGCTTTTCTTCTGTGCTTCCCTGTCTTGCGACTGCACGCATCCGATTCCTCTATCACGCATCGCCTTATTACCGCTGACATGTCCGTTAGGAAACTTACCGCCTTTCACAAAAAAGACCTTCACGCCCAATAAAACAATGCAAATAGCAACTATTAACAAAGTTATCAATAATGTACCAAGCATTTCCATTAAATTTGTTGCACAAAACAGAATATCGTCCGATAAAAAGCATTTGGAATTTGTTTTTACTTTTATCAGCACTGTTTTGTGGGTGCAAATATAGGGCTTTGGTTGGACTAAGCATCCTTTTTTACTCTAAAAAAAGAGAAAGGGAAATAAAATAGCCAATTAATTTAACCATATTTAGCAATAAGAGGTTAATTTGTACAAGATTTGAATTTCAGAAACAGAAGATCAGGATACGCTTCACTTGTGTCCTGGCTGCTATAAACTATTAAGATATGGAAAAAAAAGATTTGAAACCGGCTGGCGTATTCCACTATTTCGAGGAAATCTGCCAGGTACCGCGCCCTTCCAAAAAGGAAGAAAAGATTATCGCTTTTCTAAAAGCATTCGGAGAAAAACATAAGTTGGAAACAAAGGTGGACGAAGCCGGAAACGTACTGATTAAAAAGCCTGCCACTCCGGGCATGGAAAACCGAAAGACCGTTGTGCTACAGTCGCATGTAGACATGGTATGCGAGAAGAATAATGATGTGAAGCATGACTTCCTCACCGACCCTATCGAGACCGAGATAGACGGGGAATGGCTGAAAGCCAAAGGTACGACGCTGGGAGCGGACAACGGTATCGGTGTAGCCACCGAACTTGCCATCCTTGCCGATGACAGTATCGAACACGGACCTGTCGAATGCCTGTTCACCGTAGACGAGGAAACCGGACTGACCGGTGCCTTCGCCTTACAGGAAGGTTTCATGAGCGGTGACATCCTGCTGAATCTCGATTCCGAAGATGAGGGAGAATTGTTCATCGGCTGTGCGGGCGGCATAGACTCCGTAGCCGAATTCACCTATAAAGAGGTGGATATACCTGCCGGATATTTCTGCTGCAAGGTACAGGTAAAAGGACTTAAAGGCGGACATTCCGGCGGCGATATCCATTTAGGCCTCGGTAATGCCAACAAATTATTGAACCGCTTCCTGAGTCAGACTTTCAAGAAGTACGATATGTATCTCTGCGAAATCGACGGCGGCAACCTGCGCAATGCCATTGCACGAGAAGCACATGCCGTTATAGCCATCCCCGAAGCCGACAAGCATGCGCTGCGTACCGACTTGAATGTATTCGCCGCCCAGGCGGAAGCCGAATATGCTGTAGCAGACCCCGATTTGCAGTTTACCCTCGAATCGGAAAATCCCCGTGCCAAAGCTATCGACAAAGACACTGCCAAACGTCTGTTACAGGCTCTTTACGCAGCTCCACACGGAGTATATGCCATGAGCCAGGATATTCCGGGTCTTGTGGAAACCTCCACCAATCTGGCATCCGTAAAGATGAAACCCGGTAACATCATCCGTATCGAGACAAGCCAGCGCAGTTCTATCGAGTCTTCCAAACAAGACATCGCGACTATGGTACGTACCGTATTCGAAATGGCAGGAGCCAGCGTATCTTTCGGCGACGGCTATCCGGGCTGGAAACCCAATCCGCACTCGGAAATCCTGGAAATTGCGGCGGAATCATATAAGCGTCTGTTTGGTGTGGATGCCAAAATAAAGGCTATCCATGCCGGACTGGAGTGCGGGTTATTCCTCGACAAATATCCCTCTTTGGATATGATTTCCTTCGGGCCTACCCTGCAGGGAGTACACTCTCCCGATGAACGGATGCTTATCCCCACTGTACAAAAGTTCTGGGATCACCTGCTTGATATATTGAAGCATATCCCTGCCAAGAATTGATGAGCTTACATAAATGGAGATATAAAGAAAGAATGCGGAGCAAAAGAGGACATGCTCCGCTTCTTTTTATCCCGCTATCCGCTCTGATGCTTCTTGCTTTCCTGACTTCCGCTCCACTCCACGGACAAGAGAAGAAAGATACTCTTACCTTCCGCATCATGGGTTACAACGTAGAAAACCTGTTTGACTGCCGCCATGATACCCTGAAAAACGACCGTGAGTTTCTGCCCGATGCCGTCCGGCGCTGGAACTATACCAAATACAAAAAGAAACTGAATGCCATTGCACGTGTCATCATCGCCGCAGGCAAATGGACACCACCCGCACTGGTTGCCCTCTGTGAAGTGGAGAACGACAGTGTGCTACGCGACCTTACCCGCTACTCCGTCCTGCGTGAGGCCGGCTACCGCTATGTAATCACTCACTCTCCCGACGAACGGGGCATCAATGTGGCGCTGCTCTATCAAAGAGGCATCTTCAAATTACTTTCGAACCGAAGCTATCCGGTAATGAAACCTCGCAGAAACAGCCGCCCCACACGCGATATTCTCCACGTCAGCGGACAGCTTTTAAACTCCGATACTTTGGACGTATTTGTCGTGCATTTTCCGTCCCGGTCCGGCGGGGCAAAAGCGTCCGAACCGTACCGCCTGGCAGCAGCACAAAGATTGAAAGACACAACAGACAGCCTGCTCCGGATCCGCACCCGCCCCCAAATCATCATTATGGGAGATTTCAACGACTATCCCGACAACAAATCCATACGGAAGATACTGAAAGCCGGAATACCGCCCACAGAAACGGACTCTTTGGATTCCCGGATGCTTTACCATCTTTTAGCAAGAAAAGGCATTGACAACAAGCATTTCGGCAGCTACAAATATCAGGGGGAATGGGGACTGCTCGACCATATCATTCTTTCCGGCAGCCTGCTGATGCCAGGTTCTCCCTTATACACCGCAGAGGAGAAAGCCGATGTGTTCCGTGCTCCTTTCCTTCTGACCGAAGACCGGAAATACGGCGACGAACAACCCTTCCGCACCTACTACGGCATGAAATATCAAGGGGGATACAGTGACCACCTGCCCGTATGGGCGGAATTCCGCCTACTGTATTAATCGGAATACTGGTAGAGCTTTAAATCGAACTTGCCGACTATTGCCAGCAAATGATCGAAAATATCGGACTGAATGCGCTCGTATTCTCTCCAGACCTTATTGCGGGAGAAGAAATAAACCTGTATGGGTACTCCGTAAGTGGTCGGTTCTTTCTGACTGATAATCAAATCCATATCCTGATTGACAACCGGAAGGCTGCGCAGATAGCGTTCAATATAAATACGGTAAAGCTGCGAGTTAGTGGGTACTTCCCCTTCCGCGGGCTGATAATCCGCCATCAGAGGTACATTCTTACGGATAGCATCCAAGTCTTCCGGCGTACAGAACTTCAAGGTAGTCATATCCAGATAGATATTTTTATTGACCCGGCGTCCGCCACTCTCCTGCATCCCCCGCCAGTTCTGGAAAGAGTTATTGACCAGCGTATAGGGCGGAACGGTAGATATCGTCTCATCCCAATTCCGGATCTTTACAGTGTTCAACGTGATTTCCTCGACAGTACCGTTGGCTACTCCATTGGGCAACTGTATCCAGTCGCCGATACGCAGCATATCATTGGCAGAAAGCTGTACCCCCGCCACAAATCCCAGAATACTGTCTTTGAACACCAGCATCAGTACAGCCGCCGATGCGCCCAAGCCTGCAAACAAAGTCATCGGGGACTTATTCACCAGCACCGCGATTATAACAATGCCTCCGATAAAGAACAGCAATACCTGAAGAACCTGCACAAACCCTTTCATCGGACGGTTCTTCTGCTTGTCCCTTGCATTATATACATCCAGTATCACCAGCAACAAGCCGTTGATAGTGAACAGTATGGCAGCAATGATATACACCGCACATATTTTCTGTGAGAAGTCCAGTATCTCTTTTCCCCGCACAAAGGCCAGGGGCAATAAGAAGTAAACCAATACACCGGGCAAGATATGAATAAGATGATGCACCACCCTGCGTTTCATCAGCAATGTATTCCACTGGTGGGGTGCACGCTTTGTATAATGTTTCATCCCCCCTACAAATATAGCCTGACACAGATAATCCAGCCCTATCGATACGCCTATCATCAATACGGCAATGATCGTCTCGTCAAACATATTCGCAAGTTTCGGGTCTACTCCCCAATCGATGAGGATTTCGTTCATCCAGCTTCCTAAGCTCACCATAAGCATTCTGTTTTTATTAGTCTGTCGATAAGGATAACAAATCCAAAGGAAAGATGTTTATTCACCTTTGCCCCAAAGAAGCGGACAAAGCAAGCCGCTACAACATCGCCCGTATCAGTGCATAAGCCAGAATGCCGGATATGGTAATTCCCCCTACCCAGATTGGAACATAGATATGCTCATAGCTCTCTTTACGCCTATACTTACACAACCGGCTGAAAAGCCAGTAACAGAGAGAAGCGCCTACAAAGCCCACAAAAGCACCTACCAGCAAGTCGCCGGGATAATGTACTCCCAAGTAAGAACGGGAATAGCACGTTACCACCGCCCATAGCATGATGAACCAGTTCAAGGCACGGTTACGAAACAGATAAAACAGGAAGAAAGCCAGACCGAACGTATTGGCAGCATGGCAGGAGGGAAAACCGTACCGACCGCCCCTATAACCGTTTACTATCTGCACGAACTCCGAAATGGGATTCTCCAGATTCGCCGGACGAAGCCTGCACACTACCGGACGGATAACGGTTGCCCCCACCTGGTCGGCAAAAACAATGGTCAGCGCAATAGCCATGACACAGCCGATGGCAACTTTCCAATGCAGGTTGCGGACAATTACATAAAGGATGGCGGCATACAACGGCACCCAAATCCACTTCCCGCTAAAGACATACATAAAATAATCCGCCCATTCGGCACGCCACCCGTTTATTGCGAGCAACAAGTCGGTGTCCGTTTCGACCAACCCCGACAAAACATCTGCTAATATCATTCTATCTTTTGGCTATATCGTCATACAACTTCTGCAGATAGGCCTGCCCCAAAGAGAGGTTTTGCCCTTTCTTCGGGCCTTCATCTACAACAATCGCATCCGCTTCATTATTAAATATCAATTGGTTGTCCGGCGTCAAAAAGCCGAAAGCGTCCGGCACGGTAAAGAAAGCAAAATGAGGAGAAGCCGGATTGAGCATATCTTTGCTGAACGTAAACTCACCGTGCGGTATCGATAACTGCACCAATAACGTAGCGGCAATATCCTGTTGGGAACCGTAGACATCGATACGTTCCGGCCCGCGTACCGCCCCGCCCACTATCAGCAGAGGAATCCGGTATCTGCCCGTTTCAAGGTTTCCGATACGTTCGGGATAGGCTCCCAAATGGTCGGGAACCAGTACCACTGCCGTATTCTTCCATTGCGGCAACCTGCGGAACTGTTTCACAAAATCACCGATGCAACTGTCCGTATACGCAAAAGCATTCAAACGTTCGTTCGCCAAACGGCTGTACGGAACTTCAAACGGCTCATGGCTGCTGGAAGTCTGCAACACACGGAAATGCGGCGTCTCCCTACCCGCCAGGGTACTGTCGGCAGCTTCCGCCTTCAGGTCGTCCAGCAAACGGCGGAACACAAGATGATCGTGCACGCCCCACTTGCTCAGACGCTCCGATACCGGAAAGTCCCGGTCGGCAACAATGTCCTCAAAACCGGACGACATCAGATAGGAACGCATATTGGTGAAGTCGGCATCACCGCCATAATAATATTTCGTCCTGTAACCGGCATTCTTCAAACAGCCTGCAATGGCAGGGATAGACTGCGTCTTACGGGGATACTTCATTATGCTGGTAGTGGGCTGTGCCGGATACCCGCTCAATATGGCAACCAACCCGCGGTCGGTGCGGAAACTGTTCGCATAGAAATTCGTGAAGAGAACGCCCTCTTGCGCCAGGCTGTCCAACTGCACGGCCACGCCGGGTTCTCCCCCAAGCGTTGTCATCAGCCACGAAGAGAAACTCTCCATGATGATAAATAGCACATCGGGACGCTTTGTCGTAAACAACGAATGCAAAGAATCCGGAGCCTGCAGCAGGGAATCTGCCGAAATACCGTCCCGCATCGGAACGGCAGGGTCTGTCAAACCGGAAAAAATACGGTCGGCCGCATCCGCTTCCATGAAACGGTATTGACTGCCGAAGTCCTTCTGCTTAGAGAGAGACTCCATTAAGCTGAAAGCCGGATTAATGGCGGCATGGTTCAAACGCTGGTCGGTACTGAAATACACCTTCCCGGTATTCATGGTGGAGACTGTAAATCCGCCACGAATCGGGATAAACAATAATCCGGTCAGCAGCAACAGTACCCCCGATACCCTCAAACGCCGATAAGGTATCTTCATGCGTTCGAAAACCCGTTTCCGCAACAGCACGCCATGGAATATCCCGTATAATGCCGCCACATAGGCAACCATTGCAATAATTCCCCCGATTACCACCCATATACTGACACTTGCCACCGCATCTTTGGGCGAAGAAAAGAAATAGAACAGAGGCGTAGCGTCCAACCGGAATCCCCAGTATTCGTATAATCCCAAATCGACGGTAAATATAACGGAGAGCAAAACCGAAACGAAAGCAAAATAACCGTACCATATACGGCGAAGAAGATTGGATACCGTCCAGGCAGAACAGATAAAGAGCAATCCAGGAACAACAGTCAGATAGCCTGCAAGCGATAAGTCCAACGGCAGTCCATGCCACATCACACCCAACCACTCCGTCCACGAAACGCCCTCGTACAAGGAACGGTAGAAGAGCATAAAAAACGGTTTCTGTAATGCGAATATACAGATAAACAAGCAGTATGTCTTGAGAAATCCTATAAGCCTATCTTTCATCGGTGCTTTTTCTTAAACTGAATATATTCGGCAAAAATAAAGTTTTTTATTCTATTTCTCGCCAATATTGGTTAAGAAATGCGTGAAAGATAGGCTTATAAGAATTTAAGAGCTATCCGTTTACACGTTTATAGTCTTCCAGGAACTTCTTTAATCCGGCGTCCGTCAGCGGATGATTCAGCAGTCCTTTTATGGCGGAAAGCGGACATGTAGCTACATCCGCCCCTACCTCTATGCACTGGATGATATGCGCCGTATGGCGGATGGAAGCCGCAAGCACCTGGGTAGCGTAGCCATAATAACGGTATACGTCCACAATCTTACCCACCAAAGCGATACCGTCTTCACTGATGTCGTCAAGACGGCCTACAAAAGGCGAAACGTAAGTTGCTCCGGCTTTTGCCGCCAGCAGCGCCTGCCCTATGGAAAATACCAGTGTACAGTTGGTGCGGATACCTTTTCCCGAAAAGTATTTAATAGCTTTTATGCCGTCTGCGATGCAGGGTACTTTCACCACGATATGCGGATTGAGCGCGGCGAGTTCTTCACCTTCCTTAATCATGCCCTCGTAATCGGTAGCAATAACCTCTGCACTGACATCTCCCTGCACGATGTTGCAGATGTCTACATAATGCTTACGCTGGTTTTCCACGCCTTTGATACCTTCTTTCGCCATGAGCGAGGGATTGGTAGTCACTCCGTCGAGTACGCCCATATCATAGGCTTCCCGAATCTGGTCTAAATTTGCAGTGTCGATAAAGAACTTCATAATATAATTTGTTTAAGGATTTATTTTACAAATATAGCGATTTACGCCATAGTCTGTTCTTTATCAGCAGGATATTTTAGCGGTTACGCGTCAGGCACAAACGGTGGGTTATCGTTTCCGGCAACTCGTTCTCGTAATGGGTCACCATAATCATGGTCTTGTCCCTACGACGGCAGAAGGCTTCTATGATTTTCCTGACGCGACGGCGGTTGTACGTATCCAGCCCATGTAGCGGTTCGTCAAGAATCAGCAGTTCGGGGTCTTTCACAAAGGCACGCGCCAGCAAGGCAAGGCGCTGCTCGCCGCTGGACAGTTGCAGGAAAGGCTTGTCTTTCAAATGCGCCACACCGAAAATATCCATCCACCACTCGCACACAGCCATCTGGCCGGCATACGGACGTTTGTACAAACCGATGCTGTCGTGCAGTCCGGAAGCTACGATTTCGATGGCAGGCAGGTTTTTCAGATAGGCACGGTGCATCTCCGGACTGACGTAACCTATATGCTTCTTGATTTCCCAAATGCTCTCTCCCGTACCTCGCTTACGGCCGAACAGACGGATGTCGCAGGCATAAGACTGAGGATTATCCGCACATACCAGACTGAGTAAAGTGGACTTGCCCGCACCGTTCTCACCGCTCAATGCCCACTTCTGCCCACGCATCACCGTCCAGTCCAGTTCTTTCAGAATCGTACGGTCACCGTAGCGGATACTGACTTTGTTCAGCCGGACCACTTCGTCCGAAGTAAAGTTCGTGTTTTCGTAAGGAAGACCGGCAATGCGCTGCTGCAATTCGCCCAAAGAAGCGGCATCCGCCTCAGCACGAAGGGCATCTTGTTCACGGAAAGCCTGCAAATAAGCTACACGCGACATTTTCTCTCCCACTGTTTTATTGTCAACAGGAACTACGTGGGTAATAAAAGACGGTATATCATCCAGCATGGAAAGTACCAGTACGATTTGTAGAGAAGCAAGTTGCGCCAGCTTCTCCAAGACGGTGTACAACAGCTCGCGCGTGGCAGCATCCAGTCCGATGAAAGGGTTATCCATGATAAGGACACGCGGAGCCGTAAGCAGCGTCTTGGTCAACTGGAACTTACGGAGTTCTCCGCTGGAAAGGAGAATGACCTTCTTGCCCAGCATCGGTTCGATACGGAAAAGCTCAAACAGTTGCTGTCTGAGAGACTCGTCCTTTACCTCGCCCAGCAGGTCGCGCACCAGCGGAGCATCTTCCTGGTCGTGAGCATTCCAACGCTGCTGGTAGTAATAATTGGCATCGGCGGAACCGTAGGTGTCACGAAAAGCGATGTACCTGATGTTGTCGTAAGCGGTTTGTATGGCGGAAGGACGGAAATCGTATGTCAGCGTACCGTCGCGCAAGGGATACTTACCCGTAAGCAAATCGACCAACAGACTCTTTCCTGCTCCGTTAGGGCCTGCGATAGCGATATGTTCACCGTCGAGAAAATCAAGGGTTACGGGGTTCGATAAACGAACAAGCGGGTTGCGTGCCACGCCCCCCGCTATATGTATGGTATGTTGTTGCATCCTGTCAATGGTTTGTGGTTTGAACGGAGCAAACTTACATAAAAACCTTGGATTTTTATGCCAGTCCAATAAAAAACAAGACCA
>OGMQ01000291.1_pt1 | contig 36173 bp, 41 predicted proteins | sample 1573291 | NCBI WGS metagenome assembly OGMQ01 (sample SAMEA2582008, study PRJEB24529) | metagenome | biome: Human gut stool | place: China | collected 2011
GGGTCCCCGTGATTTGGGAACAATGGAACAATGGTTTGACCAACTTTTTTAGGGGGACCGGAACAATGGAACAATGGTTTTATCAACTTTTGGGGCCGGGGGTCCCACTGATTTGGGAACAATGGAACAATGGTTTTATCAACTTTTTTAGGGGGCTTATCCTCTTTGAGAACCCATGTTCCCTATCATTGTTTACTGCTGGTCCCTGCCACAGGGGCCAATATCCTCGGCTTGTGGACACAAAAAACCCGGGCTCCCCTAAGCCCGGGACGGAGTAGTTTCCTAAAATTTCCAGCTAAAGCCGACCTCATACCCCGATCGGGTCAGCTCGAAGTTCCTCATATAGGATATATCTACTCCGAAATTCCTGTAATATATGCCTCCCCCAACCCCAACCTGCCCGAAGGAGTTAGCCGAAGCTCTCAGAAAGGGGGACCATTTCCGGGACCTCGTTTCTTTGATCTGTTCTCGGACGGGGGTATACTTGTACGTAAGATGCTGGAGAGTGTTGTATTGGACTGTAGCCTCCCAGTCAAATTGGCCAATTTTGGGATCTTTGAAAAATGTTCCAGCGTATTTCCTGGTCGTATTCCAGTCCAATATTGTCCTTTTTACGCTCTCCAGAGTATCCACCTCCTTTTGGTCCTCCCCAAAACCCCCTCCATTTGTGATTTCTGGGGGTGTTTGGGGAACCTTTTCCTCCTGGCCCTTATAGATATATATCAATTTGATTGGATTCCTAAAACCCTCCCATTTTGGAACCAAATCCGGGACTTTGACCTCCCCCTGAATTGGGGGTAAATCGACGTACTTTATAACGGTCTTTTCCTCGATTGTTTTACGCCCGATTATAAAGCCTATACCTACAAGAACTATTGTGCAGAGTACTTTCTTTAGTAAGTCCATATCGTGTCCTGCGGGAGGGTTTTAGAAGCATCTACGTGGATAAAATTCCCGTCGATGCCTATCCTCCGGATCCGCAATGCAATGGCTGCCCGGAGGATCTTCATCCGATTGGGGCCCGAGGCACACCGGATGTCCACTGCCAAACCTTCTGTGTGAGCACTGTTGCCGGACCGTCCTTTGGCCTTATCGTGTTCTTTGGAACGATAAGCGCAATTGAGGACGAGAGGGATGCCTGCCTTTTCACGGAGGTCATCCAGGAGATTGAGAAAGTCCTGGTCCATGTCTTCGATGGAGCAGGACGGATTGCATCGCTCGAATTCCTCGGGCTTAAAATACTTACTTGTCTTCATGGCATTCAAAATCTATTTGAGTCTTCTTGCTGACTGATCTCTCCATGTACGACCGGAGAGCCCTGAATATGGGATGATTTGAGATTATAGCTGAATTCTCGAGAAAGCTCCAAAACTCTGTTCCGACGATGAAGGCAGCAAAGAAGTTGGCAAGGTTGAGACCCCCCAAGTTCGGGAGGACACACATGTCAAGCATGTAGGCCATGCCGATACCGATAATGCTGAGTCCCAACTTCCAACAGGTATCCCACATTTTCTCGCTTTTGAACACATATTTTTGATGAGCTCGTTTGTGACGTTTGTAGTCAGCAATATTTCCAGTTATGAAGTCGACGATAACGGCAATACAGACACAGAGGATAAGGACCTGGACCGGAGCTAAAAGCCCCCAAAACCCTACAATACTCCCGCATATCCATTTTCCTGCTTTCATGACTTCCTCTCCCATATCTGTGAAACTTATAACTTTTCACGTCCTATAATCATTTTACGAGACGGGGACTCCTTGTATTCAGTACATGGAGTCAGTAACCGCAGAGCTTTAAGGTGATTTATAGCCTTCTCGAGGTAGGCTTCCCCGATGTTCCGTGCTTCGTTCGAGCTACGGACGATTATGTTGTCTTCTACTCGAGTGCTGAATTCGCCATCTTTGTACCTCACACCGAAGGCAGTGGGGTTGATCGGGTTGTTGACGATGAATCGGGAATACGCAATATATGCAATGGCTATCTTGAGTCCTTCGCTTCGACCATCCCCGGAACAGCCACCGTCATAATATCCGCCTTCCATGGCGGCAGTGTACTGATCTTTTGTAATGGTTACGTCCCCGTATTGGAAAGGACCGGGGCCGGAAAAGTCTGTCTCGTCGAGCCATCTGTAGAGATTGGCTCCTATGGCATCCACCAGTCTGAGAGTCTCAGCCTCCCGGATGTATGGCTCCAGTCTGGCCGGGTCGTTGATGTTCTCGGCTATCGGCCGAACATTCCGAAGGTCGTTAGAGTTGAGTATCATCGGGCATGAGTTTTATAATCTCCTCGTCGTAAAGCCCATAGATGAGCTTGAGCATGTTCCTCTTCTGAACAGCGGAGAGCATCTGGTCCCGGATGATCTCCAGGATCTGTGTCATGTTCTCCTTTCCGACTCTGTCTGCTATAGACTCGCCGGCATTGTAAGTGAGAGACTGAATAGCGAAGTCGGGATTTTCCAAAGGAGCCCACCAGTACTCAAAGATCGATACGAAAGTCTCCTCCAGCTGCTGACGCTCCCGTACTGTAACAGAGTTGTAGTACTTGTAGGCATTGGTCATGAGATCAGCCCCAAAGTTAGCCCCCACGTCAACAGCTCGGAGAATGGGGGGTTGCTTGAAGGATTGGCCAATGTTCTCCGGGATGACTCTCTGCGTTACTTCGAATGCTTTGTCGTAGTTCTCCCCGGAGAATCTTATGAACTGGGGCACCTCGTCTTTGGACTTACACTGAATGTACCACAGTTGAGAGGTATTCTCGTCTCCCTGAAATTTGTTGAGCTCTTTCTGCGTCTCATTGACTTGGGACTGGTCTTGAGTCTCGTCCTTGATGTCTACCAACATTCCAGCTGACAAGAAGTTGGAGCATGCGTTTCGGCCGGCTACGTTGGCAAGTGCTTCCTCGGTTCTCATGTCGGTCATCTCAGCGATGAAGATGGGGACCGGATAAGAGGGACTGCCTTCGGAGTCCCCGGAGAAGTAGAGGATCTGGCCATTATAATTGTCCCATCCGCCAGCTTCTCCTACCTGGTTCAGAATAACCTCCGGATCCGGGTTGAAGAGATGAAACCACTCAATGTCAGACGGGGACCACCGGGATCTCGTCTTGTCTCGGTGACCCCAGTCGGGGTGATATGCCGTCCGGCCAATGAATCCATCATCGTCTGCCTTCGCAAGTCGGAGAGACTCGAACGGAATGTGGTGGATCGAACTGACGCGGAAGTTCATATTGTAGTTAACATGGATGGCGAACCCATGCCATAATGTAAAGTCTTTACAGACCATGCGGAGGATCTTGTCGAGCTTCTCCCCTTCTTTGTTGACCCGCAATTTGTAGATGCCGGGGTCTTTGAATCCATGACCGTATACGAAATCATTGTATATGCTCAAGCAGGCATTGCCGGTCTTTGAAGCCTGAACAATCTCGCTGACTGTCTGGGGAAAGTCGTTGGTATCTCCGTATGTTTGGATGCCATATTGTCTCCAGTCCCGGGATTCGAACTGAGGAGCTGATTTGATCTGTGCAACTTTCATACTGGCGTAATTTTAATAGTAGGAGGGACGGGAAGCGACCCCGTCCTATTACCAGTCCTATTTGGACCCTCCTTTTTTGGCTCCCTTCTTGGGAGCCTCTGAAACGGGATTGACTATCCGGTTGTAAGCCTCTTCGATCTCCCCGGCAGACATTTGCGAGTCTGCATAGGCTTCTTTGATGGCTTCCAGATCCATCCCGGCGTCGATGAACTCCTTCACCTCGGTGTCGATGTCGGCGGTCTTCTCCTCGGTCTTCTCCTCGGTCTTCTCCTCGGTCTTCTCCTCGGTCTTCTCCTCGGGCTTCTCCTCGGTCTTCTCCTCGGTCTTCTCCTCGGCGGATGCCGAGTCGAGAATGGCATGGATTGCCTCCATGGCTTTGGAGTACTCATCGAGCTTGGCGTTCAGCTCGATCTGTTTCTTGTTCAGCTCTTCGAGTTCGGCTTTCACGGACTCGATCTGCTTGCTCAGAACCTGAGCCTGACGCTTCTTGATTTCCACGTCCTTGTCCGGCATCTCCTTGCCATAACGAGACATGAATTTCTCCAGTCGGTCGTTCAGGTCTTCGGGAACTCGGGTGAAGTACGAGAGCGCATCCTTGTTGAATGCGATGTGGTACAGGCAGAGATCCTCCGTGATGTTCCTCGGGGTGAGGATCTTGCTGAACTCTTTGTTGATCGGGTCATGGAGTAAAGTGCCTGCTCTGAGTTCGTAATCGGGGTGTGCTACGTTTTTCATTTGTTGTTCTGTTATTCGTCTTAATGCTAAGTCGGCTTCGATCAGGCAGAAGCCGCATCGGGAAACTGACTTATTCAAAAAGTATCGAGAAAGTTCATCTACTTCTCGATGGAGAGCGGGGTTCTTTTCCAATTCCAATGTATGGGCCCGATAGGCTTCGCCTTTCAGGGACCCATACTTGGATTGGTAAGCTCTCAGTCTTTCGAGCATGTCAGTCATGAGTGCTACGGTTTAGGTCCTTTGGTCAGAAGCCCGTCTACCATGAGGTCTGTGGTGGCTTCGTCCGTGTCGAAGAGGCTCATCGGGAGCGAACCTTCCTGAGCGATGGTGCCGTTGGCCAGAGTTACCTGGTAAGCGACGCCGTCGGTCATTTCGGTAGTGACAGTGATTTCGGTGAGCTCCAGACCCGAGTCCCAGCCATACACTTCGTACTTGGTGTCCCCTTTGTCTCCGGTGTCGTTGTTCTCGACGATAGCGATGACGCGGGCATTGGTCAGGCCGTTTACGAACTTCTTGGCTGCTTCCGACTTCTTGAAGATTCGGACAACTACGTTGTGCTGGTGAGTCTTGAGGTACGTGCCAGCATTGATGGTGTCCGAGCCTACAGTTGCGTTGGGCAGCGAGTCGACTTCGTAACCAGTGGCACCGGTCTTAAGGATGAGCGAAGAGATAACATTGTCAGTTACAACAGACTTCGATTTGTCGACGTCCGAGTAGCTGAGGAGAATCACCCTGGCGGTGGTGCCGGCGATTGCCGGCTTACCACACACCTGGTTGATGAATCCTGTTTTGATTTTAGAACAATCAAGTCCTGCCATTTTCTTAGATTTTTAAGGATTAGATACCTACCGAGAACAGATCCGGGTTAGTGAGCTTGGCATCCGCCCGACCCATGAGTTCTACGTAGACTGCACGGTCTTTGTACTCGTACCAGATCCGCATCTTCTCGAAGCTGTCGATTGCATCAACACCTATGCCGAGCACGCTCTTCGAGGTGAAGAGAATTCGATGGGGATTGTTGAGCTTCGTGCCAGTGTCTTCCGATGTAGCGATGATCTTGTCCCAGATGGGCATTGCGATGACCGGGATGCCATTGAAGCTGAGAGCCTCCATGCCATTCAGCAGAGCCAAGCGAGCCGACTCGAGACAGCAAGCGTCCATGAGAGACTGCTGATAGGCATCGTAGACCGACTGGGTAACGAGGATAAACTTGTCAGACTGCTGACGGAGCAGAAGCGGGGCACTAAACACGACCGACTGAATGTATTCCTTGGCCTTGTCCGGAGTAAGCTTCTGAGCTGCGTAAGATGCCCCAGCATTTTCCGTAATGGTGGCTCCGCGCTGGGACGGATTGGCTGTAACCTGGGCGGTAATCTGTTTCCAGAAACCATTGATGATGGTGAAAAATTTCAGGTCGAGACCATCCGTAATGATACCGCTGTCGGTAACGTTCTTGGCGTCCTTGTCGTTGAACCAGAACAGGCGGTACCAGAAATCCATAATGGAGCGCTCCAGAACCTCGATGACAATGTTCATGTAGTCCGTGTCCGTGAAGTCCGGAATGTCGACGCCGGTGCGGAGAGAGTAAATAGTTGCCGACTGTTGGAGGTCAGTGTAACACTGGGACAGAAGGATCTCCCAGACACCGGGCTCCCACTTCAGCTTGCGGGTGTTGATGTTCCACGGCTGAGGAGTCGGGTTACACCCGGTGTTGACCACGCCGACCATGCCGCCCTCGCCGATGTAACCCACCTCGGTGTTAGTGACGATGTCGGGGAAGACTGTGTGGATGGAGTTGATGTCAGGACCCTGAATGGTGTCCTCCATAATCATCTCCGAGATTGCCTGAATGACACGTCCACAAAAAGTGAACTTATCCATGTCAAGGAATCCGCCCTTTTTAGCTGCCATAGTTCTTAAAGTTTTTGAGTTTGACTACTTGAGAATCTTTTTGGCAGCGTTGACCTTCTGGAGCTTTTCGCGAGCTTCGTTCTTAAGGTCGGCTGCCGAGGGATCGGCCTTCTTGCCCCCGGGCAGAACCGTCTTGCGGTTCTTTGGGCGGTAGTTGCTACCACGGAGGTTGCGGAGTTCGTTCTCCTGCTCCTTGATGAGGTTCGTTGCCTCGTCGAGCATCGCCTCCAGTGCTGCAACGCGGTCCTCGAGAGACTCGGTGTCCTCCATCTCGATGCTGGTGACGATGTTGTCCTCGACAGTAACCACCCGACCGTCTTCCAGAACGACAGTGCCCGACGTCTCGCCATTGGCGAGAGTTGCCTCTACACCTTCGGCCAGATTGTCCTCTTCACCTACGGTCTGGAGAACGACCTGACCCTCAGCATCCAGATAGTCAAAATTGGCGGGAGCGCCTTTCTTGCCATTCCGGAATGCCTTGACTTTGCTCATGAACTTCTCATAAGCGCTTTTTTCGTTTTTTGCCATAGCATTAAAAATTTGGTTTGTGTTGTATGAATTGATTTTGGAAATGAATCCCAAGTCAAGAAGTGATTTGGCATCATGGATGCGTTCCTCATGCATGACATTGCGGAGCCGTTCCCGGTCCTGACCTGTTCTCTCGACATACACGTCAAGAATAGCCTCCTCCTCCAGAGCAAGATCCTCGGCAATGCTACGAGCATCGTCGGAAGTGAGCCAATCCCCGACCGGCATGTATACCCGATGGATGAGTGCCCGGCAATTCCTGTTTGCCGACCGGTTCTCTGCCGGAGCTGCCAACAGGATGCACACTGCCATCGAGTGGCATCCCCCGACAATATTTGTGTATATAGTCCTCCCGCTCATGCGAAGATGATCGTAAATCTTGAAGCCCTCCTCAACAGAGCCCCCGTCACAGTCAATGTTGATGCACACCTCCTGTTCGTCGGGGTGTTCATCAAGTACCCGGCGGAAGGTCTCCACGGAGCAGATCTCTGAGGTCCCACCCCAAAGCTCCATCATGACCCGATTCTCTTCGGAGTCAATTGCGCCTTTTAAGTTGATGAATATCATGTGCCAAATTATTTCAATACAAATATAATTATTCCTAATAGATATTGAAATACTATTTGTGCTGGACTATTTAAAAATTAGCCCGGTCTTGAATCTGCACGTAGTTAGCATCTTCCCTCCGAATATCTTCGATTGTAGCAATCACTCTCACCTGGCCAAATGCTTTTTGAATTGCCCTCTCCATGTCAAGCCGATTCATAGGTTCCGACGCCTCAGCGAATGATCGGATAGCATATCCCCCGTCCGATCCAACTTTAGTGAACGGTACTCCGCCACCGAGTTCGTTTATGGCTGACAGAAGAGGCAGGAACATGCGGCTCGACTTCTTGTTAATGATGGTCTCGCCTCCTTCCGCCTCAATGTGCACTCCTCCAGCGGCATGACTGGGTCCCTCAATGTATTTACCTCTTGCGGCTTTCGGCAGAGGAGCTGCCCAAAGAGCTGCCATCTGAACTGCTCCCAAAGCCGCAGCTGCTGCAATGAACGGGATAGCCAAAGGGAATCCCATTTTAGCCGATGCCATGATGGAGATGGCAGTATTGATGCCAATCTCGAAGGATCCCATTGCCCTCTCCCGGATAGCTTGTTCCCGTTCGATTTTGGCCAACTCCTTCTCCTTCTGTTTCTCCATCTTGACTTTCTTTTCGTTGTACTGGGCCTCCGTGATTTGGCCATTAGCGTACATGTTTGCCAATGCCTGCTCCTCCCGGCTGTATTGTTTTTCTACCTCCTGAGCCCGGCGCTCCCCGAGAGCACTGGCCAAGTCATTGAAAGCATTAGCAAAGCCGGATGCCATTTCGGCATACTCCCGGAGCTTCTCGATCCGTTTTTCCCATAAAGCCTCCTCGTTCTCAGCCATCTCAAGTTGGATCTGAGCAATGGCGTCCTCGTTTCCTTGAGCTGCTGCCAACTCTGCCTCCAGATACCTTTTCCTGATCTCATACTTGGACTTGTGATTTAATTCGGCTTGAGCGAGCTCCTTGTCGAGGTCCATTTGCTGGAGACGAAGATTGTTGGCTCGGAGCTGGGCCTCCTGCTCATAGGTCTTCTCCCCGGCAGCTTTCCTGGCTTCGATTTGCTTCTGGAGCATCTCATTCTCGAGCTCCAGCTTCTCCCTTTCGTTGTCCGCTGCCTTCGAGAGGTCCTCGGCATACTGTTCGTTGAGAACTTGGTTGAACCGGTCAAGTTGCTGTTTGGTAGCGTCCTCGCGGATCTTTTTAATTTCATCCTGGAGGTTTTGCTGAATCTGTTTCTCGAGTTCGGCTCTGTTGACCAGGAACTGCTCATAAGCGGCATACTCTTTCTGGTATTCCTCCTCGCTCATACCTCTCACGAACTGAGGAGACTGAATGTTGGCCAGCTCCTTCATGGCGTCCTGGTACTTCTGAGTAACCTGGGCAATCTGCATGTCGACTGTGCCTCCGGAGGCTACAGCCAATATGTTGGCTCTCACCCCCGCAAGGTAGTCATTGAGCTGTTTGGCTTGGTTCTCGTAGAACTGCTTGTCAGACCGAGCCAGGGCATTCAGAGCCGTCTGATACTCCTTGTTAGTGATTTTGCCGTAAGCTTTTTGGAGAGCGAGACGCTCCCGGGCTCCATCCTGAGCTGCCTTGTAGAGCTTTTTCTCATACTCCATCCGGATGGCAATGTTCGTAGACTGGAATGTTGTTTGGAACCTGAGATCGTCTTCCCGGATCTTCTGCATGGCTTCCGAGTTCTTTAAAGCAACCTCCAGAGCCTTATCGGCAATGGCCTGCTGAGCCTCCCGGTTGGCTATTGCAATCTCAAGAGCCAAGTTATCAATTGCGGCTCCCTCATTCTCGATTGTCCGGAACAGTTCTTGGTATCGGCCTTTCAAATCGTCGAGTTCCTTTTTGGACTCCTTGTATTTGGCCAAGCTTCCTGACCATGTGTTGAGCTCCTCCTCCTTGGCTGCAATCACCTTTTTCAAGGAGTCGAACTCATCCATTGCAGCCATCTGTCTTTGACGAGCTGCACTCATCTCAATCTCGCGGAGCTTGTTAGCTGTTTTAAGCTGAGCTTCGGCGATCTGTTCCGACGTGGCATGATTGGCTTTGAGATTTTCTATTTCTCTCTTGCCCCGGATCTCCTCGGCTTTGGACAGAGTGTTCCGCTTGGTCTCGATCTGATCCAGTACATACGTGGAGGCTTCGGCAGCTCGATTGTATGCCTCCATTGCCCGGGTTGCTCTCTCTTGAGCTTCCGTGTTACTGTTGAATGCGTTCATAAGAGCAACCACTCCAGCCACCAATCCGCCCACTGCTGCTGCCACCAATACAACGGGGTTGGCAGCCAAAGCCGCATTCCAAAGCCATGTGGCAGCTGCTGCTGCTTTGGTGAGGATGTTGCTAGCTCCTTGTACGGCATTTTTAGCAGCTATCGCTTTCGTCTCGGCGAGAGTCTGGTTGATGCCAACCAGCTGAACCAAGTTAGATGCAGCTCGATAAGTGGCTTCGGTCTTGGAGAGAGCTGCTTGGAGAGAAGACAAAGAGGAAAGAGCCGTGATGATGGTTATCATCTTCGTCATGGTAGCATTGAGCTCCTCGTTCTCGCTCCCCAGTACCTGAGTGGCTGTGGTCCAAAGGCCCCATACGGAAGTCAAAGCTGACGTGGCGCTGGTAACTGCCTGTATGGTTTCAGTTCCTTTACCAACGTTGGATATAGCTGTATTGACCAGGTCCTCAGCGCCTTTCAGTTCACCGGCTCGTTTAATCATCTCCTTGAACGTCTCAGAACTCGTATCCCCGGACTGAGCCATCTGGATGAGTGTCTGGGTAAGGTCGGAGAGTTCCTGCTTGAGGTTATCCGTTGCCTTCTCGTAGTTACCAACTGACCGGCGATAGTCCCCGAGTGCCTCCTCCTGAGCTTTGACCTCCTCGGTGGTTTCTGCAATGCGCTTGCCGAGCTCGGCTTTACGAGCCGCGTCCTGCATTGAGTTGCCCAGCTCTGCAAACTCGGCATTGTCCAAAGCCAGCTGGGTTCTAAGTTTTGCTAAACTTGCCTCCTGTTGGTTCTGGAGCTTAATGTTGTTCTGGATTTGCTTCTGGTACTTGTTCGCCTCGCTGTTGATTGCCTTGATCTGGTTGTCAAGCGCATAGTATTCTTGAGCATTCTCCTCAGTTACTTTGCCGAGAGCCTTCTGCTGGTCTCTCAACTCCTGGGACCGGAGTTTCAATTCGGCTAACGTCTTGAGGGCATCCTCAGCTGTTACACGGACGTTGTAAATTGTATTTTTCTGTTTTTCGGCCATATCACATTCGTATTAGGTCTACTTTGGGTATCTTTCCAGCTTGGAAGTTGTTTATTTTCGAAACGTAGAACCAGAACCCATGCTCTTCCAGCCATATCGGGTTGAACAAGTCCAAACTTTGAATGTCGAGCGAGTCCAAAAGAATTTGGACCTGTAGGATCTTTGGTCTTTTGAGTATATTGTTGATGAGCTTGTCGTAGTACTTAGGAACGTAGTATTTCAAATTTTTGAAATACGCCGTGTATAGTCGTACCTGGGTAGTGGTGTGGCCTACCCTCACCTTGGGCCGCATATAGTCAGACCTATTTATGTGGACGACCATCGGCTTACTTAGAACATTGTACTCCCAAGTCGTCTCGGTCACTTCCCCGTTCTCCATCCGACCTCTATTGATGGTCCAGATAGGGTAGTTAGCAAGTGTATGAGTCTTATTTGTAGTGTCCGCATCATAGAGGCTTTGGTTGAGCCCTGCCAAGAACCCAATTTGGAACAGGAGTTTGGCGGGCTGGAGGTTGACGTCCGGGATGCTGAACTTGTACGAGTCAGTAACGTTGTTGTCCTTATTATCCTCTAACTTTATCTCGTTGGACTGGGCATAGCTGGACAATTGGAACGTAAGTTTGGTGTCCTTTCCTTTTATCAGCTTGTCAGACCAATTTTTCCCGGACGAACTTCGTCTGTTGTAAAACTCCTGAATAGAGTATGCTCTTGCTACCTTTGTGACGGGATTAACGTCGACGGTTAGACCAAACAGCTGGACAAATGCTTTGACTATGTCCCCCAAGCTTTTGAATCCAGTAGAGGCCAGGAGGTCATAGGTTAGTCCGGGTTGGGGCTTATCCCCTGGTGAAGTTTCAGGCACAGGAGGAGCAGTAATGCTGACCGGAAATCTCATGTCAAACGAACTGCCAGGGTTAGTGACTATGGCGAGAGTTCCAGACACCAGTATGTGCTCCCCTGCCTCCATCTGGATGTCGACCGAAACGTTGCCAGAAGACCCCGATGACCAGGACCTTGTCAACACTACAGCACTGGTTCCGTCGTTCTTGTAGTGGGTAACTTTGACTGTCACACTACTCTTTTGGATGGCAGAAATATTGGACCACGAGAATCTAAACGTGATGGTCGTGTCCCATAGAGTCATCCAGCTGAATGTTCCGGATCCGGGGCCTATAGTCAAACGTCCGGCGACCGGGTCACTGAGAGTTACCCCGGGGGAGCCTTTCCATATCACCCCGGTGGGGGTGCCAACCGTGGGATTCCGGATCCAGCCAATTCCGGATGCTTCCGGAGCCTTGGGGTTGTCTGCCAAAACGGGGTAAGTGCAAGGCAAAAACATTTCGGCTCGGTCGACGAGGTCCACGTCGGTCTCGAGACTGTAGCCTGCTCGACCGAAGATCCATGTCACCAAGTCATACCAGTTGAGGTGGGGGTAGAACTTGTCCAACTCACTGACTTGCCTGATTGCCTCCATGGCGAAAGGGGGGAAGTTCGGGTTCTTTTGTAGAGTTGCATACAGCCAAAAGTACAGGACTTTAGCCCCTTCGGGGCCGGAGAGGTATCGCTCAGTCTGTCCCATTGTGTCCGTGTACCACTTGAGGAGGAACATACCATTCCCCGGGTCCTTCGCGTCAGTGTTGTTTAGTGTGTCGAACAGGTCAACGGTTGCCCCGAGGATCTGGACCCCGATCGATGTATCTGATACGTCTACGATGTTCAATACTGCTCCAGCCGGGGATATGAGTGCTCCCTCATAGAATAGTTGGCAAGGAAACCTCATGTATGGCACACCCGAACCTGAGCCAACTACAAAACTGAATTGGAATGCTTGCTCGTTATGGGTCGTCCTGGGCAGACTGATCCGCTGGGAGTACGAGGCATTCCTGTCTTTCAGCTCCGCCAGATTGTTGATCTGGTAATTCATCGCAGGAGCATCCAGCGGGAGGTCCAGGGACCAGACCTCGCCGTCAATGCCTTTCATGAGTAGTTCATAGTTCATATTACCACTGAGTTTGTTCGTCAATAAGCTGGAACTCGTAGCTAACAGTGTTCCTGGGAGTCTTGGTGTCCCAAGTTAAGTCCGTGTCATTTACTAGGACTCGTTGCCATGCCTTGACTGAGTAGTTGTACCTTTGAACAAGAGGCGAGAGAGCAATTCCTTTGAGCAAGTTGAAGTCGTTCTCATCAAGCTGTTCTGCTCCTGCTTGGACTATGTTCTTAAACTCCGGAGCTAACTCGCCTCTCGTCTGTGAGGCATAGGGGCCTCTGGAATTCGCTAATACGTATTGGTCTCCCCGGTCAACCTCCTGCGTATACTTCTTATGTTGCTCAAACATGTAAGTGTCCCATCCGCCTTTCTGGTTTATCCAGCGAATGTAAAATGGGTTGCAAGGTACCTCCGTATCGACGAATATGATGTTCCATGCTTGAGAAGGGTATTCTTTAGAAGGTCTGAGTTTTACGTAGTCAGCTTCATCCTCAGCTTCATCCTCAAATTCGTACACAAGGGGGATGTCGAGTCGGGTAGAAATATCAAATTGTTTTTCGGCATCATCATGAAGTTTAATCCGAACGTCGATCGATGTAGCGATACGTGGTGACCCCAAAAACCCTTTCGGGAGTAGGGTGACGTAATACGGATACCCGTAGTATTTTTTTACATACAGATTCCTGTCGTTGTCAAGAACCCGGTCAGTCAGTACGAGTCCTAAGTATGACTCGGTGAAATTAGCGTTGTAGCCTCGAGCCCTAACTCCCCGGGAGGCATATCGAACATTGAATTTTCGTTCGCCGATGCCTCTGTAAGCATATGCCGATATGAGACTGTAGTCAATGGCAAAGCCGATGAGTGGGTTTATGTACGGATATGTTCTCAATCTGTCGTCCCGGAATCCGGCTTTTGCCAAGAAACTGAGGTCGTATTTCTTTGTCGTCCCGAATCCCGAGTCTCTGTAGATGTTGATGCTTTCAGTTAGTGAGTTCGCTGCTTTAATTGGACTGGGGCTATAGTCGACAAAGTTCTTTCCGTAGGCCAAACTCATACCTGAGAGAGTAACCTTCACTCCAGCTGTTGCTCCTTCAATACCTGCAAAAATGACAAGTAAATCGGGGTAGGGTCCTTCTGTAACAATGTCCGGTACCTGAACCTTCCACGTCATGTTGACACCAATAATTGGTATATTTGTTTTAGCAATCACAGTGGTAGGATCACCCGAACTGGTTGCTTGGAACAAAGCAACGGTGAGTGAAGTGGCACCCACTCCAGCCCCGCGAGAAACCCTAAAAGCATACCATTCCCCGGGTATCACCTTTCTAAGGAGAGGAAACTTCACAAAATAGTTGTTACTACTACCTCCACTGTTATCAATTACTTCGACCTCCTCATTGTCTATAATGTTCAACGAGACCATATTGTCCTCGTCAAAGTTCTGAGTCTTGACCTCAAGCCCAGGTGTTAATTCGTTGGTCTCAACTGGTATTTGCGAATATGCTGAGTATAAAGAATCCAAAGCCGGTTGATTGGTAATTGCCATATCGCGTTATATTATATATCCGTGGTCCATATTGTTGTCAGGAGTGAATGCCTCTTCAATGAGGACCTCCATTGTCTTGTCCAAATGCTGAGCCAGGTACTCCTCGAAGTTATCAGCGGGAGTGTCGACCAAGTCAACGTAAATGTGATTGCGGTAAAGCTCTGAGCCTTCTCGTTTTATCTTCCATGCAGTGGCATTTCCGAATCGGACCAGGTCCTTGGGATCCGAGAATGTGATGCCTTTGAGCTTTGCCCACTCCATGATGATCTGTCCCAAATTGGCGGGGATCTTTCCAGGACCTCGTCCCCGGATGAGAGTGTAGAAGTAGTTTGGAGCTTCGATCGTTCCCCAAACTGTTTCGCCTTCTCGTCCCGTCTGGACTGTTATCTGAGCATAGGTTCTGCCGGAGGCTTCCTGCCCGGCGTCCTGTGATGCCCGGATGATCTCGTCCCTCATCTGGGTGAGACCCTCAGCCAATATCTGTTCCAGTCCTACCGCCATTTGTTTCTGGGTTTGCGAGCATTGGCTTTCTGTTGAGCCTTACGCTCCAGTTCCTTGTTCAGTCTCTCCCGGAAGAGGTGGCTCTGCAAGTTGGTGAAAAGGAGGTTGTACACCTTCCCGTATTTCCATTCCAGAATCTCATCCGGGTCTTTCGAGTAGTCCTTGGCCAGTGCAGTGATGGTGGCCATCTCGCCAACCGCCAAAGAGAATTGAGCAATGCCGGCTGCTTTCTCCTCGGCACTGGGCTCGTACTTGAGCTCCGTCTGTTCTCGTTCGATCCAGTACTTAATGCCCATGAGAACCTCGTACCAGTACTCGACAATTTCGGAGGTGTTCCTGAGACTCCATTTGACGCCGAGACATTGCATTCCTTCCTTCATCTTGTCAATGTCGGTCAGCTCCTTTTCAGTGATGATCCGGCCAAGCTCTATGCGTTGGCCGAACGTCATCTGACCGCCTTGTATGTCGATTCGCTGTATCATACCATTGTATAAATATCACGGAAGGTCCAGACGTCGGGGAACTCGCCCTCAGGTTTTACATTGATTTCAGTTACAACTAAGTCTTCTGTGTCCGGGAATGTATACTCTTTGAGCTTCCATTTTCCCTCTGCATATGCTGGGGTTAGGGGTCTTCCGCATAATATGGCTCTATACGGGTACAATGCCGTGACCAGGATCTTCGGATCAGTGTTAGTGCTTATATATTCGGAGCCTACAGACTTGTCAACGGGTTTTGATTCAGTATTTTCAAAGGTTATCGTAATTCCCCGCATATTAAATCCTTCGTGGATGATGTCTACCAGCCTGACAGGTTTAGGCTCGGGTGGAGCAGGAGGAATGGGCTTATACGCATCGAGACACCATTCTTGCGTTACAGTTAGCTCCAGTCCTACGCTGACCTCGTTGGCGTCAAACCGAGGAGACGGGTACAGCACCCGGACAGTGTTCATGATTTCCGGATATTGCTTGACCAGCTGAGAGGTCTTGAGCAAGTAGAGGAAAGGCCGGACCATCTGCTCCTCGATTTGGTTCTTTAGCTCCAGTCGTCCGATGGTGGGCGAGTTCTGGCTGAACTTCGTGTCGCCTTTGTAGGCATCGTTGGCCATCGGCTCGAACTTGCAGAAGTATATCTGCATGATGGTCCTTTGCTTCTGGTGCCCTCTGTAAGGAATATCATAGTAGCCAGTGGTAGGTTCCTCAACATAGACAAAGTCAGACGATACCCGATTGCCGTCCGAGTCTGTTACGAATCTTTCCATCGTGTCTACTTTGACGTTCAGCATCCGAGCCTGGTCACACTCAAAGACGGCCAGAGGATTGACCATCTTGACTATGTCGCGGATGAGGGTTATGATGTCCAGTATCATCGTTTTGTGGGGATTATTATTTTGGCGGACTTCATGCCAGTCGCCTTCGGCTTTATCTCAAATATCATTCGCATGATGAGCATGTCCAGGAAGTCCGGAGACCTGCCAAGGAGCTGTTTCATGGTGTCCTTGGAGATGAGCTCTCGCTTCTGCTCAGCGGAGTTCGTGTTCTTGGACTTGAGCACCGTCATCTCCTGCTTGATTTTCTCCTGAACTTCGGGAGAGCAGATGATGTGGATCTGGCGCTTGTTGATGAGCTCCGCCAGCTTGAATGCGCACTCCGACTTGATGTTGTTGTACGTCTTGGAGTCAATGGCTGACTGTCCTCCATGAAACTCCCGGATGCCTTTCAGGTAGCTCTCCAAGTAGAACCCAAGTCCGTCAGCGTCAGAGACGATGCTGGACCTGGGGACTTTCAGACCGGTGGCCAATTTGGCGATCTTCTCCTCCATCTCCTTGCCTTCCGAGAAGCTTTTGGCAATTGGGATCCGGCATACCATGCCGTCCCAGGTTCCAACCACCCAACTGTCTCTACCTTTCCCGGCAAGGTCAGTGCTAATGAACCGATTGCCCGTCGGGAGTACGAACTCATTGCTGAACATGTCGCACACTGCGTCATAATCGACCAGCCAATTCGGGTCATCGTCATACTCCCAGTTGCCAAAGACCAGTCGCTCGATCTGCGACTGGGTCAGGTTCCGGAGAAGCCCCTCAATGTACGTGTCTGGGAGAGTCTTGTTGTCCTGGGGCAGAGCTTTGACGAACCGACGCCAGGGAGGCAGCTTGTTCTCCTTCCATGGCTTGTAGTAGTCCGTGTAGAGGAAATTGTTGGACGGGTTGCAGGTGATGAGGAGTTTGGGAGCCAGCTTGTAGACGTCATTTTTCCATCGACCGATGGAAGCCTGGAGGTTGGTCTTCGCCTCGCGGATAAACTCTCCGCCCTCTTCGATCCATCCCCGAGTCATCTGCATGGACCCGAATCTCTCATACATGGGGTCACTGGGGTTATACTTGGCATCGATGAGGTAGATGCGGCTTTTGTTGTACAACTCGAAAAAATTGTATTGACCATTGAAGTGGTAGTAGTCCTCCGTGATACCCCAATGGGCGAATACCTCGTAGAGAGAGGGGATGGTGTACCGGACCAGGTCGGCAGCCGTCTTACGCGCAATAAAATAAAATGTCTCCGGATAGGTGAGGGCATCGCCGGCTATCAAGGAACACCCGAGGTAGGATTTGCCAGCACCTTTCGTGCCAGCATACAGAATGTCAGTGACTGAATCATCCAGCCATAACCGAGCCACTTCCTTCTGCTTCTCGTTGCCTTTGGTGTCAAATTGAAGCCGGCGTCCCATTTTATTTTACCTCCATTCCTGTTATCTGCTCGAGAGTGATGCCTCCCGTCAGGTTGACATTTGTCTTGCGTCCTTGAAGCACCTGGATGAGGCTGGCAGCGTACTTGCCAACCAGGGCTCCCTCGATTTGCTGGGAATTGATGGCGTCCTCGATGGTGCCACCAATTGCAGCTGCTACCGGATCCCCCGTGAGTTCCCCGTACTCAACAGGATTGATCCCAGCGAACAGCCTGAATGACTCGATGGTCATCGGGCGGGAAATGTAGACGCTGCAGTCGTCGCCATTCTTATTCTTGTGAGCCTGGGAGAAATAGTTATCCTGCATGAATTTGCAGTACTCGATGAATGCAAAATAAAGCTCCTCCGCATCGGTGGGCTTTACAAAATCTCCGGCGTCTCGCCTTTTCTGTCCCTCCTCCATATAGGCGAGCGGACTCATTTTATATGTACTTCGTGCCATGCCTCAAATATAATTAAACCTTATACAAATTAAAAATTTATTTCTGCACAACAATCCCCGGAGCGTTTGGCCCCGGGGATCTTTAATTTATTCGCTTACACGAATGAGGGTCACGCCGAACCACAGGAACTTGACCGAAATACCTTGCGGCCAAATCATGCCTTCGTGGACCGTTGCGATGGATGGGGTCCAATTACAGTACTTGGTATTGACTTCCGAGTACAAAGCCCAGTTTTTCCCGAGCTGCTTAAAGTGTTTTGCTTTCATGCTTGTTTGGTTTTAATTTCCGTATGCGCGAGGACCGTCCAGTATTTGTGGGTCAAGAAAAGGCCCAATTTGGCACCAGTCTACTGACTCTGTCAGTTCTACTGACTCTGTCAGTTCTACTCGACTAGTTCTACTCTACCAGTTCTACTCTACCAGTTCTACTCGACTAGTTCTACTCGACTAGTTCTACTCGACTAGTTCTACTCGCCTACGACTTCTTTTTGAACTTCCGAATCCGACTTTCCGCTCTCTCCATCTGCTTGATGGATCGGGTCAATTTCCGTTTGGGGCTGATCCACCATTGGCGGATCCCGCCGAAAATCGCGAACAGGCCGATAGTGGCCAACAGATAAATTGCAATCATTTTCTACGCCTCCTTTCTAATTTGGTTTGTAATTTGCGGACCTCAACCCAGTCCTCATGCCGCATCCAGTACGGACGGGACAGCAGACTCTGCTGTCCACGTGCTATTTGCATGGTGGTCTTTTTCAATTTGCGGGCGTAGTCCAGTACCTCCCGCTCCTCTTTTGAGTAGATTCCAAGCCATCGCCGGAACACTCCAATTTTTCCTGTTGGGGGTAGCCCCAATTTCTCAGTTTTTTTCATAATAAACAATGTGTGGAACAATAAAATTTTTATTGTTCCGGCCCCTAAGTGATTGATATTCAATGATTTGGGTGCTTTTCATCGGGGGGACCGGAACAAGTGGAACAATGTTTCTGTGCACTCTATTTGGTGATTTCTCATTTCCTAAATTGGTCATAATCTCCTCTCATATTTCCTATTCAGGTCTTCCTCCTATATTATTGTTCCAATTGTTCCGGGGGGGGTTAATTCATTGATATTCAATCAATTAGGGCCGGAACAATCATTGTTCCACATTGTTCCACATTGTTCCGGCCCTAAGTGGTTGATTATTAATGGTTTGGGTGTTTTTCACTGGGGGGACCGGAACAATGGAACAATGGTTTCCCCCAACTTTTTTAGGGGGGCCTGTCGAGATTTTTGCCAAAACCATGGTTTTATCAACTTTTAGGGCCGGGGGTCCCCGTGATTTGGGAACAATGGAACAATGGTTTGACCAACTTTTGGGGCCGGGGGTCCTATTCACCCGTGGATCCGAAGCCCCCCTGTCCTCTTTCAGTCGATTGCGGGAAAAGCTCGGCCTCCGACTCGAGAACTTCCACCCCGGTATAGGAGACAGGCATCACCAAACCCTGAACCAGCTTCATCCCCGGCTCGAGGATGACGATCTCCTTGCCGACATTCATGACGTGCAGATGGATTTCTCCTTGGTAGTCTTCGTCAACCACGCAGGCTCCGACCTGGAGCTGGTGCTTGGTGGCAATACCGCTCTTGTTGAACATGATGAGGGCACACCCCCAGGGTATTTGAGCTTTGATCCCGGATGGGATGTTGATGCTTTCGCCCGGCCAGATCTGTTTGGCTTCGAAGTCTTCCGGGATGTAGAAGTCCAGCCCGGCGGACAGACCCGTTCCTCTGGTCGGGGTCTTGACATTTCTTACTTTTACGATTTTCATTTTTTAAAATATTTTTCGAGACGAGCTCGGTGTGTTGTGCCTGATGAGAGTGATGCTCCTTCTATGAAATTATACCGAGTGTGAAGAGGCAGCTCCTGGAATGCCTTCTTGAACGGTTGACCATCCGATTCAAATATCTTGCCCCAGGCATTGCCTGGGGTGACGTCTTTCATTTTTCGGGACTTGATCCACCCCAGAGCCTCTTCCCGATTTATAGAACGGATGGAAGGTCTAACAGATCCCTTCCGGAGCGTCATTTTGAACCACTGAGCCTCCGTGTTGGAGTCATCTTCTTTAAACCATACCCGGTAATATCCGATAGCTATTGCCATAAGTTGTAGAATATTTCGTGACACTTCTTGCGGTACGCCATCGGGTCCTGTCGGATACTTTGGCACTTGAGAGGCTCTTTGGGTCGGTCGAGAATCTCCTGAGGCAGTACGTCGCTGAAAGCATCTTTGAGAATGCGCTTGTGAGTTCTGTCCTCCCGGGGCAAACGGAGAGCGAACCTGACAACGTCATGTCCCAGGAATGGTGACCGGAGTTCAACTGTGCTCCTCATGGAAGCCCGGTCAAGCCGAGGCATGTGGTAGAACGGGAGCTCTTGGAACACGTCTGAGAGCTGGGAGTCATAATCATCAACTCGGCGATAGCCTCCGAAGAGTTCGTCAGCTCCATCCCCGGTCAGGATGACCCTCTCCTTGACCTTCTCCATGAGTCGGAACTGGGGGATCATGGAGCCCAAGTCGATGGGGGTTTCGTTGTAGCGGAGACACCTCTCCAGGCAATCATCATCGGGGATAGGGCCAAGAGAGGTGATAGAAACCCCTAAAAATTCGGACAATAGCATACCAAATTTTGATTCATTATTTTCCACCATATAGAGATTAACCCCCAGGCCCATTCGATGGAGAATAGAGGCAACTATGGATGAATCCAGTCCTCCAGAAACCAAAGCTCCGACCAGGACTTTAGAGTACATTGCCCGGCGTTTTACGGACTTCTCGACCAAGCCCCGGAGGACTTCGGCGAACTTGGATTTGGCTAAATGACTCCGTTTCTCTATCCCCCATCTGTAGTAGTCCCTCCGGATAATGGTGGGCTTCACCCTCATGTCATCGAAGGAATAGACAGTATTCGGCATAATACGCTTGACGTTGTTCCATGGAGTTCTGTCATCCCAGTTGTACCCCCATTTGAAGACTTCCGACTGGTAATACCGGTCGAAGTCTCGGAAGTCCGACACCAACGGGGTTATCTCCGAGCAGATTTCCCCGAATTGGTTGTAGTAGAGTTGCTTCTTTCCGAGAGGGTCTGTGAAAGCAATAATTTGACCCTTCCTGTACCAGCATATTGCCCACATGCCATCCCAGTTGTTGGCTTCATAGATGATGTCTTCGAGACACGAGGATCCAAACAAGTCGCGAAGATACTCGACGTCGCTGGAATACCTCGTAGGATAGTTGTAGATCTCCCCGACATAAAGGAGCCACCCATTGTTTCCGGCTAACTCTATAGGCTGAGCCAGACCATCGCCTGGTTCAGTCTGAATGGGCAAACGAACATGACCGAGGAACCATCCTCCTTCGGCAATCTGGACGGACTCGATGCCCCTATGCTGTATCTTGTCAATGGCGTTAATCCTTCTTGTTATACTTATTCCGCACATATCACTTTAGTTTGTTTCTGAGAGCGTCCATGAGACAAACGATCCCTATTCCGATTATTACTGCTATTGCCAGCCCGATGATGATAGGCTCCTCACTTCCTCCTGTCATGACTTTTCTTTGAATTTTCGAGGACCTGTTGTGCCTTTCTTTCGATCCTGTTGGTGTAGCACCGACTCCCCATGTGGAGCCCAGTCAGGAGCTTCGAGCATCCCGGGCAGAACATGCAATCGTCATATTGCTGATGAGCTTTAGCTCTTGCTTCGTCGATAGTCATAATTTAGTAGATTACCCATTTGGAAAGATCTTCGTTGTATGCATGGAGGGACCCAGCGAAGTAATGCAGAGATCCCTTCTTGAGAGAGGGATAGGTGGCTGCGAGGATGTTGAACACGTAGTCCATCATGGCCTCCGTCAACCAGATGTCAATTGCGAAGTGCTTGAAAAAGTCATTGCTCCGGATATAATATATCACGTGGAGTCGATTGTTCCGGATGAGGAACTGGTAGCTGACGGAGCAAGGTACTCGGGTAAGAGCCCCGGCTGTTGCCCGGGTGTCCTCCGGCTCGAAGATCATGACCATTGCTCGTCTGGAGTGCGGGTCGTCCCGGAGAGTCGTGATGACATTGTCCAACTGGTGGATCTCGGGTCCCTTGTGGAAGATGTGCAGACGCTCCGAGTAGGTGTAGTCGAAGCGACCCTCCTGACGAGTCTTGCTCACCAGCTTCTGCCACAAGTCCCGGCGGATCTCCCAGCTCTTACCGGGGTTGACTCCATTTCGGTCAAGCCGGTCGGAGAGCTCTGCTCGGCAATACTTCTCGATGAGCTCGGCCTCGTCTTTGAACATGAAGTCGAGCATCTCACGTTTGCCGAGATACGGCTTCGAGATGACGAAGCTCACTCCGATGAGTTCCTTGGTGAGCCGGTCGTCCCCGCTGAGTTCCTGGTTTTGGTAATGGTTGACCGGGACCGTGATGCCGGAAACCTTGAGCTCCCGATCCATCTCCCGGATCATTTCGAAACAGTCTTTAAATATTCTACCCATATCAGTATTTGGATTTAATGCGAAACAGATTTACTTGATACTTCAACGACCAGAGCTCCCGGACTTTGTCTTCCGTGACACCTATGCTCCCGAAGAGCATAGCGAACATTGCCCAGATGTTCCAAAGTCTCTCCTCGAAGACCACCAAGTCAACCATGTACTGAGATTGTCTCCACTCCCGGTTCTTGAGGCAGTTGGCAGCCAAACCTATTGTCTTGATCAGCTCCAGTATGTTCTCCTCGAAATTCTCGTCGGCAATATCCTTCCGGAACCCGTATGTGTGACCCCAAGCAAAGTCTGGGGCCATACCGTACAGCTGGTAAAGCTCGAGCATAAAATTGAAGGCATCAATCAGCTCCTCCAGCACGTGGTCCTTCTCGTTTTTGTCCTTGGCCTCCATCGCTTCTGTGAGCTCCTCGACAATCTGCCAACAGAGTTTCTTGAATAGTTCTTGATCCTCCAAAGTGTTAATGTCAAAGTTCGCGATGCGCTCCTTGAAGTACGGCCTGTACATGAGCTGGAGCTCCCCCTGGAGGGCATAAATCTCTTCCCAGCTCTTAATGAATGGCTTAAAGTCTTGTGTGTTCATGGCTTGATGTTTGGGAATGGATCTTCTTTGTGGGAGTAATATACAGCTATTCTGCGCCCCTCTTCTGTGAGAACATGTTTGATCTCATGCACCTCGATGGGACTGATCCGGATGAAGTCTACAGCCTCCGAAATGGTTGAGAAGTACGTAGGTACCACCTCTGGAGCTTTTAATGGCTTGGGGTCCTCGAGTTCGTTGTTGATGGCCCCGATTGTGGCTACCATGTCAAGGAGGTTGTCCTCCTTGTGTGCATTGGATTCACGTGCCATTTTCACTGCCACTTGGACCCAAGACACGTCAAGAGCGGTCAGAGGCTTACCGGTAATGACCGAGGCGATCTCTGCGGCCTTCTGGTTGCATTCCATGAATGGTCCGTATTGTCTCTCCTTTTCCTCCGACCGCTCATTGATGATTTGGTCAGCGTGTTTAAGTATGTTACTCATGATTATTAGTATATAGGTTAGACCCCGGGGAGGGACTCGAACCCTCCTGTACCACTTCGGGGTGCCCAACGGAGTGACGGCTCCATTGGGCGAGGAGTTCTGACTTACTCCTCAGCCGGTGCGTTCTCCGGCTCGTTCTGTTCTGCTTCGGGAGCTGCCTCGTCAGCCCTCTTCCGGCCGCGCTTCGGCTTCTCGGTCTCTTCGGAAACCGGTGCCATCTCGCCGAGCTCCAGGTCCTTCGAGTCGATGCCCTTTCCCCAGACGTGACCGTCGTTGGTCTTGATGCGGTACTGGATGAAGTTGTTGCGGGGGTCGAGACGAACTCCGATGATGATGCCGTCGGTCTGCTCCTTGGTCTTCGTGCAGATGAACTTGCAGAAGCGGCCGATGTTGGCTTTGGCCTTCTCGAGATTGGCTTGGGCCTCCTCGTCCGAGATCTCCTTCTTTAGCGGACGGGGGTCCTTGGGCTCCTTCGGGGTCTTGGTCTTGCGAGCCTTTTCCGGCTTCTCCTCGGCGACTTCGTCGTTCTCCTTGATGCCGTTCTCGGCTTTGTACTCTTCGGTCTCAGTGGCGTTGTAGACAGCGCCCTCCTCTGCCGGATGTTCCTGAGATGCTCCTCTCGATGCGAGGATGGATTCGATGGCGTCAAGCTCGTCACCGGTCTTGACCTTGGCCAACTTTTGGAGAACTTTCGAGCTGTAGCTCTTGTACTTTTCGATAAACTTTTCCATAGTGTTTAGTTGTTAAGTGTAGGGTAAAAGTAAGAAAAAATGTCCACTTAAAAAAATTTTCACCAGAAAAATTGAAATTATTTCAATCCAATTCGACTGTGATTATGTCCAATATGTTGGAGGTCATCATGCTATTGACTGCCAGTAGAGCCCTTCGGATCCCCAAGTCCCTCATTGCTCGCTTTGCTTGAGCAATGGCTCTGGCTTTGATTCTCCCGTCGGGGATAGCTGCTTCGTAGCTGTTGTAATCCTCGTCCATTAATTCGTAGTAATATCGTTTCATTGTCCTTTTGTTTGTACTACAAATATGCGAAAAATATTCTTATTCCTACGATAAAACGGGGGGGAAAAGTAGAGGCTAAGCCTCTACCTCTTCACCTTTGTAATTTACGAATTTAGCATCCTGATAGCCGAAAAATCGGACAGACACGGGGATTTTGGTCATCGTGTTCAATATCTGGGCGAGCTCCTGGTCGGAGTAGTCTTTGCAGGAGTTGACTGTGTCTACTGCCCAATAGTTCGACTGTCTAACTGAGGTGTAGCCCCTCTTCCCGACAGTTACTATGAAAGCGTTGGGCCGGTCGGATAACTTGTTCTCTTTGCTTCGGAATATGACCGAGACTTTTTTGTTGTTGGGACAAGCGGCTTTTGCCAGACTTTCGATTCGGTGTTTGTTTTCGTAGTTCATAGTGTTATCGTTTTGTTTGTATCCTAAATGTAATACTTCTGCGACAAATACTACGATGTTTTACGATATTTTTTTCAGATACTTTTCGACCCTCGCTTTTACAGCTTCCATGAGAGCATCCTGCCCCCGGGTCTTCGCTTTCTGGGCTCTTATGACGTCCTGGTCCACTGTCTTCGAGCATACCAGTTTATTGACTATCACGACCTCCTTCTGTCCTTGTCGGTCAAGCCGAGCATTGAATTGTTGCTCCAGCTCGAGAGAATAGGTCTGCCCAAACCAGATGATGCGGTGTCCTCCGGCTTGAAGGTTGAGCCCATGGCCCCCGGAAGCCGGGTGCATCAAAAGAACCTGGATTCTGCCAGCATTCCAGTCAACGATGTCCTTCTCCGTTTTGAGTTCCCGGGGCTTATACTTGGCGAGAGCCTTCATGAGCCGGTCTCTGTCATGCTGGAAGGTCCAACCTATGAGGACTGACTGTCCCCCGGCGTCCTCAATGAGTTCCTTCGTGGCTTCGATCTTCAACGTGTGCACCTCATGGGCCACTCTCTGTTCATCGTACACTGCTCCATTGGCAAACTGGAGGAGCTTCGTGGACAAAGCTGCTGCATTGACAGCTGGTATCTCTACGGCGTCCCCGAGCTGATCAATCATGCTGAGAACTTGTTCCTCCTCGAAGGAGTCATAAGCTTTTTGGATTTCCGGGGGCATCTGGATCTCCACTATGTTGTCGATGCGCTCGGGGAGATCGAGGTAGTCCTTAGCTTTCATGCTCATGCAGATGTCCCCTATCTTTGAATATATGCGCTCCTGATTCTCTTTGGATATGTCGTACGAATATACAATATGCCCGTTTCTACGTCCTGGCTTAAAGTAGTTGTCACGATAGTGGGATATGTATTTTTCCAAGCGCTCTCCCCGGTCCAGGAGGTACATTTGGGCCCAAAGGTCCATAAGACCGTTGGGTGCCGGGGTACCAGTCAAACCTACTACTCGGGAGAGTGAAGCCTGAACGTGCTTAAGAGCTTTGAACCGGATAGACTTTGGGTTTTTGAAGCTGCTGAGCTCGTCGATGACCACCATGTCGAATGGTAGACAGGATCCCCCGTAGAGCCCGCATAGCCAAGCCACGTTATCTCTCCCGATGGTGTATACGTCTGCCTTCTTGGCGAGAGCCTCACGACGTTGACGTTCTGTCCCAATGATGCGGGAAACTTTGATGTGCTTCAAGTGGTCCCATTTCTCGACCTCCTGAGTCCAGACTGATTCGGCTACTCTTTTGGGAGCTATGACTAATACTCGTCTGACCTCGATCTCTTTAAACATGAGCTCGTTGATGGCAGTCAGAGTAGACACTGTTTTACCCAATCCCATATCCAGGAACAGAGCACAGTGCGTGTGGCTTATTATGTGGTCAACAGCTTGTAGCTGATAATCATGTAAGTCACTATATTTCATATTATGTGTACTTCTTTTACTCCCTCGAAATCTTTTCTAAACACAAACCACGCATAATTGATGGCTCTTAGTACTGTGGAAAAGTCTCCGTTTTTACCGCAACCCTCGCGCCCTCTAAGGATGTATATATCCGACAAATATGGTTCAAACACAGCCCTTTTTTGAGCAGTTATCCACTGTAATTGAAATAGCATTGCGATTATCCCTGTCCCCTTTTGGATCTCTATCGCTTTTCTAACAAATTCATCAGACAGTGAATAAGGGGGGTTCGTTATAATTGAACCCTCGAATAATTCGGTCCTCTCTAAAAAGTTAACCCCCGTATGGCCAAACCCCCGATCGAACAGGTCTGATGATTCTACTTCGAATAAATGATCTTCTAAGACCATACTAATGTGACCCCCCCCACAAGCAGGTTCTAAAATTTTTCCAAGTTCATATTTATCCGAAACCCGAGAAATAAATCTCTCAACCATAGATGGGTGAGTAGCATAGTAGTCACCCTCTTCTTTAATTGCTCTGTCAATTCTTGCCTGAGCTAAATTTGCATTGTTCTCCATACTCCTTTATTATTTTTTTAATTTGTTCAGGGGTGTCTACGACCTCTACTCTGAAACCTAAAGTCCTAATTTTTCGGTGCATTAATGTCTGGATTTTTCTGGGCTTTTTGCCGAATGCTTTCAACTCAACAAAAACGACTTCGCCACCGGGGAACAGACAGAGTCGGTCGGGGAGGCCAGCATTGTGAATTGCGGGGAGTTTCAAACACCAGCCACCAACTCTCTCCACCTCAGTGACGAGTCGTTTCTCAATCGAGTTTTCGCACGTAGTATTTTTGCTTTCCATAGATGGGGAATCTTTTACTAGCCTTGCACGGCTCCCATTCTGGCATGCTCTTCAACAAGTCATTTATTTCTCGGGTCCTATACCGGTCCATGTCCTCTCTGTTCCGCCCGAGACATTCGCACCATATCTCAGCAACACACACGTAGTCTCGGGGGGTAGTGCCTTTGGGGTTTAGTTCATCGGCCAGGAAGTCTCTTCTCTGGTAGAGATCCATTGAGTCCCAGTTGTCCGGGAGTTGACGTTCCAAGTACGCCTCAATGATGCCTTTCCGTTCATCCGACTCGCTGTGCGAGCTTTGCTCACTTTTGGCTATTTTTTCTGCTTCATGGCTCAAATAGAGTTTCTCCTTGGATTTGTACAGGACAACTGCCTCAGCCCATATCTGGTCTATCTCGTCGTCCAGTTCCATGAATACGTCTTTTTTGGCATTGTTGGGGACCACGTCCACTGGCATGAAGCGTCTGTTGCCAGTGGGGTCTCTCAGGAATTCGCTGTCGTTGGTGGTGCCGAAAAAGACGCATTGCCGGGGGTATATCTCAGAAGTTCTGGCATACGCTGGTCGGAATGAGTCTTCTGACTTAGATATGAAATGCTTCACTGACTCAACCTCCGCTTTGCGGAGACCTGAGAGCTCAGCTATTTCAATAAGCCATGCCCCCTGGATCTGCTCGAGAGCCTCCTTTCCTTGGACTGTCAGGAATGTATCGCTAAACCAGGATTTTCCCAATTTTTTGATGAACGTACTTTTGCCGGATCCTTGAGGTCCTACGAGCATAAGCACAAGGTCGAATTTGACCCCAGGATTCACAACTCGGGCAACTGCTCCAACCAGCATCTTGCGGATGGCTTCGCGAGAGTAGATATTGTCGTCAGCCCCCATGTAGTCAATCAGGAGTTTGTCTACCCGTTGGATCCCGTCCCATTTGAGGTCATTGAGATAGTCCAGAATCGGGTGGAAGTGGTTGCGTTCAAATTCCAGAGCCATGGCATCGTCGATCTTTAGCGAGGACGTTATTCCATATACGCAACCCAAATAGTTCCGGACCCCGGAGTAGTCTACGTTCTTGACCGGCTCCGGCTTAACAACCCGACGCCACGGGAGATTCCCAAAAACGTACCTCTTACCGTCAAAGTCGTTCTGTCTGAACAGTCTTTTGAGTCTGGGGTCGTTTGCAAATATGAGGTTGAGGTTGGCATCCGACGAGAGGTATGCTCCTCGGGTGTCAACCTCCAGCTCCTTCATCCACTCGACGCTCTCAGCCTCCGGGTCAACCTCCTTTTCGACTACCTCTTCCTGAGTCCGATCATGCTCTGGATCGGCAAACTCGTACTTGGCACTGTTGATGTGGTCGTTGGCAATGGTTGTCTTAGTGTCTGGGTCATTGCGTACGAACTCCTCCATTGCTGACACACTTGGCAACTTCGACGAGGGATCCTTGACCTTGTCGTCAAGGTGGCCGAATTTGTGTATGCGGACCAAGTCAAACGCATTGCAAAGTTTACCCCCACACGGGTCAGTTCCATGATGAGAATAAGCGAACTTGTCCTCATACACGATAAGACCAGCCGAGGCGCTGCCTTTTGTGTAAGTGTATCGGTCTTCCAATGCTGACGGGACATAGGTGTCGGAGAGGAAGGTCTCTATTGCTTCGGGTATGGAGTACGCCCTACAGAACGCTCCTATGAGCCCCCTCTTTATGGTTGGGTCCTCCTGCTTCTTAACGGCTCTGTCGACAGCTTCGAAACGGGACGAAGCTGTGGGCCAAAGTGATGAGTCCTTCCAATCGGCATAGGAGTTGAGGATCTCGTCAGCATCAATCCATGGACCGTCCTGAACCTTAAAGTAGTAGTCCATGTCCTTCGGCGTAGAAGGCCAGAACATGAGTCGGTTGGTCTCGAAAGTTGAATTGTCGAAAAGGTCTATGCCGATTATCCCGGCAATTTTTCGGCTTATGGCCACATACTCATCAGCCGTGACTTCTCTGCTCAGTGGCATTATTAGTCGGTACCGGGGAGACGCATCTGAGTGTTTGTGAGTCCCATGCAGAACAGCTGCATTGTCAAACTGGAGAGTAAAGTCATCCCAGAGGTCTTTGTGGGCAAAGTCCAAGTCGAGTGTCATCAACTGTCTGTGGACCACATTGGCCGGACTTCTTTTGCCTCCCCTCAGGTAGCCCCCGACATATCCACCTACGTCCTTTATTTTGAGCTGGTCCTCCTTGCTTGCAGAAACAAATTCCTTGAATGTTTCAGTGGTCTTATTCTCCTCCCCGAGTCGACTGACCAATTCAGACCATTTCAGTTTCTTGTTGCTCCATACTTTTGATCTTGCACTCAGTCCAATTGCAATATCAAGTTCCCCGTCGTATGTCATTAGTCTTTTTTATAAAATTTAGTAACGTATCCGTCTGCTTTGAGAGGCAATCCCATTGGCAAGCAGTTCAGCCAAGGAAGATCCTCCCCCATAACTCTGCACATAGTCTCCAGACAATCCCCGGCTCGGTCTTCGTCTACCTCTGCAATGGCTTCATCATGGACATGCATTACTATTTCGAAGTCTTTCATAATGCTTAGTCTGTACATTGCTTCGGCGAGAAGATCCCGGGAGATTGCCTGGACTATGTTCTCCACCAGTTTGCCCCCGTAAGTCTCTACCTCAGTCCATCCTACTGACTGGACCATGCCGTCATAGACAATGCCAGTCTGCCCGAACCTGTTGGGTCTCACCCGGGGATTTCTGTAGTATAATTTTCTCCCAGCTGGGAGAGCTATTGTCAAATTGGTCCCGTCATGTTCAAAGACGAGACAACTTACCTTTTTAGTCTTTCTGGTCTGGACGCACTCAATGGCCTTTTCGTTCACCTCAGCCCAAAACTCAACGATTTTAGGATTGGCTCGACGCCAAAGAGCTACAATGGAATACATTTCCTTTTTGGACAGCTTTTTCTCTTTGTCCATCTTCTCCATTGCGTTGACCGATCCCTCATATCCGAGTGCTAATTCTGCCGTCTTGCCCCGCTGTCTGAGGTCCGATCCTTTCGTAACCTGCTCAATGGGGACCCCGAACATGAGTGATGCTGATGCCTCATAGATCTTGCCATGAGTGTTGAAGACGTCGAGTCGCCATTTCTCCTGGGCTAACCAGGACAGGACCCGGGCCTCAATAGCACTAAAGTCGGCTACTGCAAACATTTTTCCCTCCGGGGCTATGAAGGCTGTCCGGATGAGCTCGGACAAAACATTCGGGATATTGTCGTAACACATATCGGCAAGGTCGTAGTCTCCTTTCTCTACTATGTTTCTGGCGAGGTCCAAGTCCTTCATGTGATTCTGGGGGAGGTTCTGGAGCTGAATCATTCGGCTCGACCAACGTCCTGTTCTGTTGGCCCCGTAAAACTGGAATAGCCCATGGGCTCTCCGGTCTTTGGCAGCGCAGTTGAGCATAGCAATGTACTTCTTAGTTGAAGTCTTGGACAGTGCAAGCCGACCAGCGAGAGCCTCCTTGACCAAGTCGGGAGCATCCGGGGTATTTTTCAAATATTCCAGGATCTCGGGTTTGCCAAGGGCTGGAAACTCGAGCCCGAAGTTAGTTTTGAGCCACGTCTTGAGCTGAGCTAAACTGTTAGGATTGTCCAGTCCGGTTAGCTCCTTCATCCGGTCGGTCATCTCCTCCGTGTACACATGGTCAAAAAAGATGGCGTTTCCGGCCATATCGAGATCTATCAGAATTCCCCGGTCATTGATGCTTTGGTCTACGAGGTAGTTCCGACGTTCGAACTCCGGGAATGGGAATTGGTCCAGCTGTTCCACGATCTCCCGTTCGGCAATCACGTCATATTTGGCATACGTCTTGAACTCGTTCCACTTGTCCGGGTCGTCGTCCGGCATGTTCCGAGTCCTCATCCCGTTGGACTTGGTTGGCTTGCACGGGGAGCAGAAAAACCGGATTAAAGCTTTACCGGTCGACTTCTTTCCGTGCTCTCCGAGGACCAACGCCTTGGAGAGTTCATCCAAAGCCAAAGGCAGTCCGCAATAGGCTGCTTTAGTCATTGAGCAATACAATTGATCAACCGGGATAGGTAGTCCTATACGCTTAAATACGAGTCTCTCAAATACTGCGTTGTGCGCCCATTTCTCGATCCCCGGGTCAATTAAAGCAGAAACGAAGTAATCGGGGAGCTCCTCTCCTTTGGCCAGATCTATCACCTGAACGGGAGAGGTGTCAAAGGCGAAAGATACTATAAGGAGCTGAAAGTCCCCCGATTCTATGTATTTATAGGCGCCCGTGGATTTAATGTCCCCCGGGCTATATGTTTCGGTATCGAAATATAAGCGTCTCGGCATGTTGACTATTATTAAATTTGTTGCTGGGCGGGGATTCGAACCCCTAATCCCAAGTAAGACCCAGCATACCAACCTACATAAGGTCGTCGTCCCACGGGTTCTGGCCGAAGTCCTCTTCTGCCGAAGATCCCCCGGAGAGACGTTCTCCGTCAGCCAACTTCTGGAGGTTGTTCAGCCCGCAAGCAACGCCTTTGTTGCCATTGGTGTTGAAGGCGTAGAAGTTGATCGACGCCCGGCCATAGCACCCGGAGTAGAAGTCCTCTCTTTCGATGATCGGGTTGAGGTTGATGTCCACGATGCCAGGACGGTTGTCCGAGTTGGCATTGACGAACATGTGCCCTGCATACTCCGGATTGTCAGGTCTTTCGGTGTCCCCGTCACGGAGGGGGCTCTTCCACGTCGGGGGAATCTTGCCGCCCAATTTGGCGATGCCTTCTCTGAGAGCCGTGACGATGGCCTCATTGACCCGAGACAGAGTTGCCGAGTCAGTCTTCGGGATGAGGATGGACACCGAGTATTTTGCTCGGTCGGAACCCTCCATTGCACGGGGTTCCCATACGTTGGCGTAACTGAACCGGACTTTGCCGGTAACTACTTTGGTTGTTGCACTCATAATTGTTGGAGTTTAGTTATTTGAAAAATCGAGTTTTGCTTGTTCTATGCCCATTGCCGGACGTTTGTCAGACTCAGGGACGAGAGTGGGTTTGCCAGGAGCTTTGATGACGAGGTCCCCGACCAGTGAATCGAAGTCCTTTTTGAGGAGCTTCTCGATAGCCGGGATTCCAGCCAGTTTGACAACTTGGAACTGCTCCGGAGTGTAGTCGCATGCGGTAAGAACTTCCTGAACTGCATTCTCGTCAGTCCATTTCCGCATTGACCTTCCTTCGACTACCTTATATCCCGGGATCTTCTCGCCCGAGATGGCTTTGGAGAGCAGGTGCTCAGATACAGCATTTACCCATTCTTGGAGCATGGGGGCTTGCTCGAAAATCTGAGCGAGTTCCTCAGTGGTCAGGAGTTCGGGCTCTTTGAACTCGTGTTTGGCCAAGTCCAGATTGTGGTCTGCCATCTTGCGACACAGAGCTTTGACTTTACACCACCTGCACCAGTGCCCGACTTGGAGTTCCCCCTCCCCGGAGTAAGCGAGAGCTGCTTTGGGTTTCACTACCTCCTCACCCCATTTGTAGAGGTCTTCGGGGGTAATCTCCCATGACGAGATTCGATCCTGCCGGGGCTGGACGATAGTCAACTTTACCATGTTGATGTCGTAGACCATCTCAAATTTGGACAATGCCCCAAGAGCATACAGCATCAGCTGAGCATTGTTCTCAGCGAAAACCGGCACGCCAGTGCCAAACTTGAGGTCTATGATCTCCATGACCCCGTCAGCGATAATGCAAGCGTCTCCAGTGCCGAATCCTTGTTCGACCCAAGCCGAGAAATCCAGTCTCTCCTCCAGGAGAACGAGTGCGTCTTTGGTTTTTCGTAGAGCTTCCGTATATTGGTCCGTTACGTACTGGCAATAAGCCATTACGGGCTCATCCATGGCCTCAGTGTAGAGGTCACTCTTTTTCAGCTTCCTGAGTTCAGCAGACGTAACGTCAACAGGCGTTATGCTGAACCTCGCTCGGAGGTAACATTCTGCCATCTCGTGAGCCAGAGTACCCTCTTCGGCATACTTGGAAGGCTTACCGGTTTCCTCAACTTTTTCCTCCAGTCTGGCACTGGGGGTGCAGTTGATCCACCGGTCTGCCTTTGATGCCGAAAGCATGGCGTGCTTACGAGATGAGTGATTCGGGGCTCCCATTACGCAAGGTCTTTGAGGAATTCGTAGAATACGTCGTAGTTTCTGGCATCCAGTCCCGTCACATTTTTCGCTCCCAATTCAGTGAGCTTTGCCCGGATGGTTTCGCGGTGGTTGTCCACCTTACTTGCCAGGAGAGTCCGGATGTCCTGAATGGAAACAGCGGGGTCGGAACCCAAAGAGGAGTTCGCATCCATCGGCATGGGTTCGGGCTCCTCAGTCTTTTTGGGGGCTGGAGCCGGAGCCGGAGCTGGCTTTTTCACGTCCTGTGCAGGGACTGATTTCTTGACGTCAGTCGTCTTAACTGTCACGGGATTTGCTCCGATAACCTGACAGATCTTGCGGACCATTTCGAGATCCTGAGTTTCTCCGAGGTTTGCCTCGAACTTAATTTCTACTTTCATTGGCTTGATGATTTTTGATTATGGTGTTCAGAAGTTCAATGTACTTGCTGAGAGGTATAGCCGGGTCATGGAGAACAGTTTCATGAAACAGGGACCCAAGATGGAACACCCTCGTCTCTCCAGTTTTGACCGATAACTCGGCTCTGTAGTTCCCGTTTGTCAGAATACATGTCTCTCCTTTAAACTCGGAGTTCCATGCTCCTCTGTAGAGGTCGTCGACAGATACACGGAGCCAAGCTGCTAAACGGGAGACTTGCTCCGAATTCAACAAGGTTTTTCCGTTGAGAACCCGGTTGAGAGCTGCTCGGGGAAACCGGTTATCAGGGAACAGAATTTCTGCCACTTCTTGAAGCCTTAGTCCCCTCTGTTCGACTAGTTCTCTGAGATTGATAGTCATTGTGTTGTCCATGTTGTTTGGCCTAAATATAATCAATTTTCCCCAGATATTGAAATTTTTTTAATCTTTTTAATGAAAAATGTTTACTTGGTGAGGAGGTATACCACTTGAGCAATAAACGTACTCCTTCTGCTTGGACTGAGGCGTTTGTATACTTCTCGTATAGGCTCAATGGCTTTCTCAAGCTTGAGGTCCTCTCCTTTCCTCTCCAGTTCCTTGAGGGCCTTATAGACCCGGGTCCTTTCCTGCCATTCCCGAACTTCGGCTTTGTCGTTCCACCAACCAGACACGGGGACAAATTTTGAGCTGAGCACACAGGCAGATTTTCCGTCCTCCGAAAATGGCTGACGAGTGATAGCTCCCGGAGTACAGTTGGGGTTGATCTTCCCCCTGAACGAGATGGACTCCATGTATGTAGGTCCCTCTCCTGGAAGCTTGTCCATTTCCATGTAGTGAAATCCGAACTCGTCTTCGTACTGGAATACTACGTATTTTTCAATATTTTCCATAGTTGTGTAGGTTTTTGTTTGTATCACAAATGTAATACTTCTGCGGTAAATACTACGATAAAATCAGCATTTTTTTCCGTATGTTTTGAGAAGTCTCATCATGACAATTTCGAGAGGGTTTGGTGAAGCTGGTTCTGACTGTCTTTGGTCTCCCACCAATTTCTCCCATATTGAGCCAGCTTTAAATCCGATGAATGCCAGGAGCTTCTCCTTTCTTGTGAGAGGTTTGTCGGTTTTAATGCCAAACTGGTCAAGAATAGACTGAATCCCTTCATTGACAAAATCCGACTGATTGGTAACTGATTCTCTGTGAATAACTCCGAGGAGAACCTCTGCCACATTGCTGGAGTCTTTCAGCTCCTTGGATACGATTCCGTTATAATAGTTGTCCGATTTGGGGTCCGGATCTGCCGGGAGGTCCCAGTTGAATTTTTTTTCCATAATAGTTGGCTTGAATTTATGTTCTACGTGTTCTATTTTTTCAACTCCATTACCTGATTGAGGGTTAACAGATGCCCGTCCTCCGTAGTTACTACGTCCGATCCGGTTAGCTGAGGATCCATGTGAGTGGTTAACATTTCTGAAAGTTATTTCTCTGGAGGAAGTCCTGGAGCTCCTCTTGTGTGTAGCAGGTGGAGATGATCCCGTTACTGAAATAGAGGTCGAAAGCACCCGAAGGAAGCTGAGTAACCATAAGTCTTAAGCCATTGCTGTCGATGTAACTTGTAATTGCCATTGTCTTATCCTTTTGTCTGGATCACAAATATAAGAAAAGTTTTTTGAAGTAAAAAATTTTTTGATTGAAAAATGAGAAAAAAGTTGGGACCCCTATTTTGGGGTCCCGGGAATTAAAACTGTTTGAATCCGTAGTGGTTGAGTTTATGCTCCAGGAGCTGGGGTTTCATGTAGCCCATGTCCAACCCGGTTCCTATCATATTTACGAACGGGATCCGGCTGGTGATGAAGACCTCCATCTCGGATCCCCCGGGGATCCTGTACCTATTAATAAGTACGTGCTCCTCCGTGAGGGGGTCAAACCTGTCTTTTACATTGGCTGCCCATTTCCGGGTCATCCCGTTTTTCAGTAGGATGGTCCTGAGTTCCGTCATGGTGTCGCAGAAGGAGTGGGCTCCGTTGTTGAAGGTAAGGCTGAATGCCCCGGAGGCAAATTTGTTTTTGTTTGTACCACAAATATGGGGATTCTGCTGCAAATACTACGATAAAATGCTGGAAAATAGGGCCCTGGAACAATAAAATTTTTATTGTTCCGGTCCCTAAGTGATTGATATTCAATTGATTAGGCCCTAAAATCCCCTCCCCCCCGGAACAATTGGAACAATGGTTCTGTGCACTCTATTTGGTGATTTCTCATTTCCTATATTGGTCATAATTGGAACACATATTCTCTATTCAGGTCTTCCTCCTATATTATTGTTCCAATTGTTCCGGGGGGGTTAATCAATTGAATATCAACCACTTAGGGCCGGAACAATCATTGTTCCACATTGTTCCACATTGTTCCGGCCCTAAGTGGTTGATTATTAATGGTTTGGGTGTTTTTCACTGGGGGGACCGGAACAATGGAACAATGGTTTCCCCCAACTTTTTTAGGGGGGCCTGTCGAGATTTTTGCCAAAACACAATGAAACAATGGTTTTATCAACTTTTGGGGCCGGGGG
>OGMQ01000298.1_pt1 | contig 35731 bp, 37 predicted proteins | sample 1573291 | NCBI WGS metagenome assembly OGMQ01 (sample SAMEA2582008, study PRJEB24529) | metagenome | biome: Human gut stool | place: China | collected 2011
TATTTTATAGCTTGCATATATATTTATCAATGTTTTCGACAAGTTTTAACATATATATATTTTTTCATAAAATATATTTAATTAAAATAATAAAAACTACTACTGGACTTCTTAGTGTTAAAAAAGATATAGATAACCTCAATGAACTATATTATAATTATAAAAATTATCATGATAACTTTCACACCAAACTTTAGAGCTTATATAATAGAAACTCCTCTTAAACTAGTAGATATACATAATGCTCAAAATTATCTAACTTCTGAGGAATATAAAACAATATCAAATAGTTTTAGTGTATTTTCATTTATAGGAAATAGAAATAGAAATCGTCTTCTAGAAATCTCAAAGATTGTAAGTTTTTTAAAGGATAATAATCGCTTAGGTAAAAGTAAATACTATATTTCAATTACCTTAAGTAATTTTGAAAAACCATTTCGAAAAATCTGGACAGCAAAAAATATGACAAGATACATATATAGACTGGATTTAATAACAAAAGAAAGTTTTAGGTATTTTAAAAAACTTAATTTGGATATTATTACTATTGAAAAACCAAGTATTCCTGAAGAAGAATTTATTAGAATCATCCTATATAATTCTTTAGCAATAATAGAGAATTATGAAAAGGGATTAATAAACATAGATGATAATGCTGCTTATTATATGAGCAATTACAATTATTCTATTCTTAAACTATCTAGAGAAAAAGGTTTATTTTAGAAGAGAAAGAAAACTAACCAAGGATTTTATTTCCAAGGTTAGTTCTTTTTTTTTATTCGCTTTTTGCAGCGTCATGTTTACATATTTTGATCAAGTAAATATATTTATTAACAGTTTCGAAAAAGTCATCTGTTCTGTTAATAATACCTGACCACATTAAATCATCTCCAGCTTCTCTTTTTATTCCAGTTAGTAATCCTCTAATATCTACTAAGAGATTTTCAAATTCTAATGCTTCTGGAAGAATAGGGCTTAATGTTCCTGGTTGAATAAATCCCCAGAGAGCTTGAGCATTTTCCATAAGAGCATCATCAAAATCTTGAAATTCACCATCAAAATCATCAATTAATTTATGGATGCTCATAGTGGGTGCTGAGAAATGCAGTTCTTTCAATCTCGTGTGTATTCCATGAAATTGATTCTCCAAATTTAAAATAAACTTATTATTCATAACTTTTTTAATTTATAAATGTTTTATTTTCATAAACTCTGATAATGTTGTTTGACTAACTCCTAATCTTCTAGCTACTTCTGCTTTACTCAATCCTTTCTCAAGTAATCTTGTAATTTCACTATCTTTTCCATCTAATTTACGCTTCCTAGGAATTCCAACAGGTCTACCTAATCTCACTCCATTAGATTTCATCATAGCTAATGCACATTTTGTTCTTCGACTTATTAGCTCTCTTTCTTTCTGAGCACTAATTATATCAAAGAAGGTTTCATATACGGACATAGAATCTTCTTTTATTATCTCCCCTTTCCAGATAGGTAAGATAGCAGCTCCAGTTAACATACAATGATTTATAATTGACATCACCATATATACATTTCTTCCAAGTCTAGAAATTTCAGTAACTAATATTAAATCCCCTTTCTTTATTCGATCTAATATTAATTTTCCAAGAAGTCTAGCACTAGGTTTTATAGCCCCTGAGATGCTCTCTTCTATCCATGCATCTACTTCAATTCCATTTTCCCTACAATACCTGTTTATTTCGTACCTCTGTACTTCTACTGTTTGTTTTTCTGTAGATACTCGTATATAACCATAAATCATTAGATAGTTTATTTTTTAGTTATTAATCAACTCTTCAAACAGAGTTTCTTATCAATAATTAGGCTTTCACTTAAAAAATAAAGCAAAAAGAGCATAAACCTTGAAATTCTTATATATGGACGAAAAATAAGCGCTAAAGTTTCTGTCTATAAAACAAATAGAAAAATTAACAATTTAGTGATTAAAAAAACAAGTAAAATTGATGCTAAAAATTTAGTATGAATTCGGGTGAGTGTAAACGAGAAGCCACGAGTAAAGCTACTGAGAGGTAGTATAACATTTTAATAAAAAAAAATTAGTAGCTTTATGAATTACGGTAAAATCTTAAGCGTTGGCTTCAAAGTATTAGTTGCAGCAGTTGCAGGCGTAGCTGTATTTATTGGTGTAGATAAAATCAATACTAATAATGGCAATCAAAATGGTGGTTTTAGACAAAAAAGTATTCCTGACGATCCAAGTTTCTCTTCAGGATCAGAGTTTCAATCAAATAACAATACTCAGATCCAACAAGTAAAGAGAGATAGGAATGATAGTAATATTGTCGAGAAAATGAAAAATGTTCAGGATACTTGTGGAAGATTATTTACTTTCGTTCAATCATTGACAATGGTAGTAGATAATTTTAGCAGAATATTTAGAAATGATGGAAATAGTTATCTAAGTCAACCTTACTATGGTGACCCTTGGGGATATCGACAGCCTATTGATATGGGAAATGGCGTTTATTGGAATAGAATATCTCCATACATCATTGAAGCTTCGTCAACACCAGATCCAAGATATTATGGTCGATTATAAAATCTTAAGGAAAGGAAGGACTAAAGATTAATTAATTGCTACACCACCCAATAAAGAAGAAATATATATGTACGTTGTATAAAAATGCCTTCCGAAAATAATAAATTTATTATACAACGTACTTATGAAAGAACTTGTTATGCCATAGGAAATTATCCTATGGTTTTTATTTTTCGCTTCAAAACCTTATTAGTGTACAAAATAAAAGAGAAGTATGGAAAAAGAATTTGTTGTATATGGGAAAAAGAAATTTAACCCAGAGAAATTCAGAAAAATTAAAAACAGAAAAGGATGGTGTAAACCTAAAGCTGGATTATGGGCTTCTCCGATAGACTCTAAATGGGGATGGAGAGATTTTATAATATCTGTAATGGAATCCTGGAAGAAAGATCTACAAACATATTTTAAATTCAAACTTTCTTCTACAGCTAAAATTTATATCATTGATACATTAGAAGATTTATATCAAGTACCGTTTAAAAGAATATTAAAACTTCAACCTGCTCTTTCAGATTATTTAATTGATTTTGAAAAGATGGTATCCGAAGGTTATGATGGAATATTACTTACAGAGAATGGTCAAAATGAAACTAGAATGCCTGAGTTTAGTGGATTATACTATAACGGAAAAAGTTTTAATCTTTATGGTTGGGATGTAGAATGCTTATTAGTACTTAATCCTAGGTGTATAGTTCCAGTAAATTCACTAAAAAGAATCAACTTAAAGAATGGAAGGAATGCATGGAAGAAGAATGTAGTGATAGCAAGAACACAAAAATCTATATCTCAAGATGATCCTGAAATTTTAGAATGGAAAGGAGAAACAGAAGATACAATGATACTAGAAAGAGGATCAACATACGGTTCTAAAAAAGCATTTATCAGATCTCTCAGAAAGTTACAATATAAGATCGGAGATGATCCAACTTCAAAATTTATCTTGAAGTAAAAAAAGAATAGAGAAGAAACTTTAATTGTTCTTCTCTTTTTCTTTCTTCTATCTATTATATAGTCTGATTATCATATTCTTCTTTAGTTAATAAACTTCCTGAAAGATAATCATAAGCACTGATTAATTTAACAGATTGTTTAAAAGAATGAATCTCTTGTATTCGAAGTTCTCGTCTTTCTATGTCAAATACCTCTAGGAATTTAACTTCAAACCATGCAAGTTCTATCACATCAAGATCTTTCCAATATATAATATCTCCTGGTTGTAGAGAATCTATAAACTCTTGTACTTTCTTTTCTTCGGCTAGAATTTTTAATAAACTTTCTACTTCTACTATATTTTTTTGACTTGATCCTATTCCTATAATTGGATTAAATCTTCTTTTAATTCCAATAGATAATAATCCTATATCACCTCTTTTCATTATAATCTTTAATTAAATCGTTATACTTTTCTGGTATTTTCCCAAAATCTATATCTTTATATACTTGACCTATTCCATCTTCCATATATCTCAAAGAAAACATTAATTTCATAATCTCAATGTAACTATCTTTTGTATATCTAGGATCAGAACTGAGAATATATTCAAATTTTAAATTATCCTTAAAATAATTCTCGATTAAATATTTTTCAAATTCTTCAGGAGATAAACTACATAAATCCTTGGACTTATCACCGAATAATTTACTCGGCGCATTACATTCAAGAGTTCCAGTTATAGGATTAGTTGTAAATATAAAATCTATATCAAAATCAGATCTAGTATTTACATGCCTATAATCAAATCTAGGCGCCGAGGAATGTCTTTCGGTGATATCCCAAAATGAATCATAACACTCATAAAAATCATACTTCATAAGAATTGGTTTAAAATTTTTCATAAAGTATTCTAAGTTTCTATAATGTGCTCTAATAGTTCCTAATTCATGTTCGGTTGGGTTCTCTGATATCCATAATACTTTCTCAAAATTATCTTCGAACTCTTTACCTTCTACTATTATTCCAGTTCCTTCATCACAAAAAGAATTAGTCTTTTCTGGATAAGTAATCAAAGTCTTAAACCATGCTCCTGTGACTTCTACTCTCGAAAAATCAATCTCAAATTCAGTCCCTTCAGGAAGAGATTCTAGTTCTTTGGTATATTCTTCTGTATATCTTGTAAATAATGTAACATGCCCTAAAGTATCTTTCTTTTCTAAATCGGTATACTCTAAGTAACCACATATAAATTGATTTCCTGCAGAACTATATCCTCGCTGTACTAAGAAATCTATATAATCTTTAGCAGTCTTCATCTTTAAAAAAGTCAGTTAAATAAATAAATGTAAATGTAAGTGTAGTCCAATTATCTATACCACTAATAGTACTATATCCAGATATAATAACAGGATACTTGATTGGTAAGAAATAAGGATTTGTATATCCCTTAATACAATCATTTTCTGGACCATAGTATTCAAGATGAAAATTGTATAGTTCATTTAGTTTTTTATAAAACTCAAGCCATTCTTTAGGAGACTCTATTAGTTTTTTCATGCTCAAATCCATTATTTAATATTCCCAACCATTCTTCTGTTTTTTGTACATCTCTCTTCATCTCGGAAACATTCATCCAAGAAAAATAGAGAACAATACAATCTGGATAATCCTCCCTAGTTCTAAATACTGAAAATTCTATCTTATCACCTATCGACATCTCTCCATAAAATAAAATTTTTCCAGAATCAGAAAACTTAGAATATGTAAATGAACAATCTGAATTATTAATCATGAAATTTCCATGTTCTGTCGGAAATAGCTCACATAGACCATATTTTATTTCATTATATACTTCACGCTTTTTTGTCATACATTAATAAGTTTTATAATTCTTTCACGTATAGATATAGGAATTCTATCAATCTCAACAATACAAGGATCAGATAATAATTTTTCTGCCTCTACATAACCTTGACAAACAGATATTATTCCGGCCGCGTCTTCTATAATTGTTAAAAAAGCATAATACCTCGAATATGTATAAGTTATATTTTGAACTTTTATATATGTGTTTCTTTCAATAATATCTCCGGCCGTATTTTGATCCTCCATAGTTCGATAATAAACAGATCCTATTGTAACGCCTCCTAAACTCGACTTCATTAATTCAGAATAAGTTTTAGTATAACCTAGTGAAGGGAGAATAGAATCTAGGGGCGTTTTCCATGTTTCTTCTAATTCTTCTTGTGTTGTATAGACTTTTGCATCCTTAAGATTAATTTTTATTGGATCTAATATTATTAACATAAGTCATTGATATAAAAAGAGCCCAAGGAAATTATCCCCAGGCTCATTATTTTTACTCTATTCCTAACGTATCTTTGCATAACTGAATTTCGGCCGGATCACCAGTATGTTTTCCTAAGTCGTCTGAAAGTTTTATGCAAGGAATCCAAGGTTTATTTTCATTCATCCTACATCTTACTAATTTCATTACTATATTAGCAGGTTTAATTCCTGGAATATCACAAGTAAGATTAGTTCCTATTCCTGCGACAGCTTTTTTGATTCTTCCTGCACAATATTCAGAAATGTCTTTGAATTTTTCCATATCAAGTGCATTAGAGAATACCACTGTTTTATCTTTAGGATCAACTCCTAGCTCTTTCAAACGATTAATCATAAGATTCACAAACATATATTCATCTCCAGAATCTTGTCTAAAACTTGGAAATAAGAATGCATGTTTTCTAGAAAGCTGATCGAAAAATGCTTTAGAAGTTATCGTATCTGTAAGTACGCAACCAAGCTGAGAATCATATACATCTTCCCAATTTTCCATCATTACGTACGATCCTTGACGATATCCATACATACTATTCATAAAACTACAAAGCTGATGATTCATAGTTCCTTGAGGAATCATATTATACTTCATAGCAAAATAAACATTACTAGTTCCAGTACAATAAGTTGATTTCTCTTTCAACATTCTAATTACCTCTTCATGAACATTGAATGAATATCTTCGACGTAAGCCAAATTCACAGAACCAAAGCTTTTCTCTATTTGAAAGTTCTATTTTCTTTTCAAGTTTTCCTAAGACTTCAGACATATCAACCTTGTCTTCTTTATGCATCATCTCTGACAATGTTGCAAGAATTGGTATTTCATAAAGTGCCATTCTATACATTTTGTCGATAACACTGATTTTAAGATGATGTTTTTCGTCTAAAGAAATGTTAACTTTCTCTGGATCGAATCTCCACTGTCTTAACCATTCCCAATAAAATTCTGGAATGTATTTAATTCTATTCTTTACCCATTCAAACTCCTCTGGAAGAAGTTTAAGATTTTTAATTGTGTAAAGATTTCTTTTAAATTCTTCTACAAATTCCTCAGTGTACTCTGTGTTGTTTCGGTCAAAAAATACTAACTCTCCAATACTATCTGGAAATTTTCTAGAGAAGAAATGTGATACACTAAAACAATAAAGATCTTGTTCTAAAATACTTTTAATCATAACTGTTATTAATTTTGTTTATATAAGTTTTCATATCATATATAAGAATTTGCGGGCCTGAGGAATTCAAACCCTAATACATGACATAGAACAATTATAAAAGAAATTTTGTAGTTGTTCTTTTTGTTTTGATCTAGTAACATAATAAAAGGGTGAGTATTATAAATTAGCTACTTATAAGAAAACCCTTCTTTAATTGTTATTGTGTTACTCGATATATAATTTATATAACCTTAAAATTTATTAAAATTATGTTACAGAATCATTTAAAAACAGAACTTCCATCAGAATGGAGAAACCTATTTAAACATCACGAATCTTACCCCGAAGACTACTATGATGTCGCAGAAGTAGAATTAAACTCTGGAGAAAAGAAAATTTTAGTTTTAAATCGTGAAACGGATGATCTTATGGAGTACTATTATGATGATATTCCAGATAATCAATGGATAGATCTTGAAAAATTTTTTAAATTTGAATTAATTGATCGAAATGAAAATTTTAAGAAATTATTAGATTATGATTTATCTAATATATACTTTATTAATAAGTATGGCGCAATTCAATGTAATTATAAAGGAAAAGTAAGAAAATCTAATCTTAAAAATAAAATTTCAAATAGAAGAATATATCCCGAAAGAAGCTTTTCTTTATTTGATATTAGTATTCATGTTTATAATCACTCTTTAATCGCTTATCTATTTATTCCTAATTTATATCCAGAAGTAAATAATATAATAAACCATAAAGATTTAAATCCCTTAAATTTTTGCAAAGAAAATCTGGAGTGGATTACTTATAGCGAAAACAATAAGGCAGAGAATAGATTAAATAATTTTTGTCATAAATACAAGTATCTTCAAATCGATCCAAAAGATAAAAAAGTTATTAAAGAATGGTATAATGCTAGTGAACTAAAGAAATATTTTCCAGGCTATAGAAAAGTGTTATGTGGAATTAGAATTACTTACAAAGGTTATGAATGGAAAAGAATAGACTTAACACTCGAAGATTATAAATCTCGTCATCCAGTTATAGAAAATGGATGGTATCTTAACCCATTTATTACCTCTCATAAAGTTGAAGCCAATCTTTGTGGAATTCTAAAGATTAATGGAGTAGAAAATATAGGTACTTTAGAAGAAAAAGAACAAAGGTATAGAATAAAAATCGGAGGAAAATCAATTTTAGTTCATAGATTAGTTTATGAAACTATTTCTGGGAAAAAGATAGAAGAAAATAATGTAATAGATCATATTCAACCTGTTCGATCTGTAGAGACAATTAATAATGAATACTCTAATCTAAGAGAAGTAACTCAAAAAGAAAATATGAATAATCCGGAAACTCTTTCTTATAGAAAGAATAAATAAATTATTAAGGATAGATATAGTCTTACTATATCTATCTTTTTTTTTCAACGTACAAAATAAAAAGAGGGAAATTAATCCCTCTTCTAAACAACTACTTTCTTAATTCCATTAATAAATGATTTACTAAACTTTACTAGTTCTCGATCTCTAGCTACTAAGGCTAATCCTAAAATAAATGGAACTTGTAAATTTTTTATTATCTCTTTATACCAAGGATCAATAATATTACTCTTAATGCAATATTTTCTCATTGACCCGTAAAGTTCCTTAATCGCCTTGCTTTGATATTTTAGACACTTAGTTTTTTCTAGTAATTTTTCAAACCTCGCTTTTAATGTAAAGACTACTCTTGATTTCTCAATAAATTCGTCTTCAGTAATTGTTCCTTTTTCAAATTCAAGTTTTACCTGTTTGAAATTAATCTTTTCAAACTTAACTTTTAACTCTTGAAATTCTCTTCTGATTTTTTCTCTATTTGTCTTTTTCATATTATAAAAATTTAAAACTCCCTAAGCTTTTTATTATTGCTTAAGGAGTATGTTTTTTCTCATATATAAGGCTAATAGGATTTCTTAGAAGGTATTATTTTTTCTTTCTGCACAGTGATATAGAATTCGATTAAAAACTAGTTCCGCCTAAAAATGTTTCAAAGCCTTATATATGAAGAGAAAATAAATGAGCTAGCTCCTAAAGTATATATTGCAGATATACAAAAGAAGCTAGCATTAATTTTTTAAAGTTAAAGAAAAATTCATAGAATAAATTTAATCCGTAGAAAAAGGTGTAATTAAAATGATTATTTCTATGAATAATAAAGAAATTATTCAACATATCATCATTGCAATTATCATGACACTAATGATGATATTTCTAGAGGATGATAACATTCTCATAGATATATTCAATCACGCTATTGCTTTGGCAAGAACAAAAATAGAGTGTGATAAATTAAAAAATAAAAGAGTAGATTAATTCTTTTACCCTAGGACTTAAACGGTTCTAGGGATTTTATTTTTTCTTTAACTTCATTATTAAGGAACTCAACCATCTGTAAGAGCAAAATCAACCTCTCTTAGGATAGTGGGTTATTTTGGCTCATTTTATAGGTTAAGATGGCTAAAACATCAAAAATAACCCACATTTCGCTACCTTTTTCTAATGTATGCCTTATATTTGTACAGAGTTGTTTAATTTTTAATTTTATTGTGTTATGAAATATAGAATTAGTGAGTATTGTAAAGTTCAAAAAATTTCAAGAGGTACGGTGTATAGTTGGAAAGAAAAAGGTATAATCTCAATGGAGACAGATAGACAGGGTAGAGTCTGGGTCATCGAAGAAGATCCTAAGAAACCTAATCCAACCATAGCTATATATACACGTTCTGAAGAAAAAGAAGAATTAGAAAAGCAAAAAGAGAGATTATTACTATATTGTTCAGCTAAAGGATATATAGTAAATCAAGTAGTCGAAGAAAATATAGGACTAGATTCAGAAGATACACCTGAATTAGAAAAGTTACTATTATCTTCGGCCATTGATATTATAGTAACTGAAGGAAAGGACCGAATAAGTTTGAATTCTTTCGGTCTAATATCTAAGTTACTTGAATCTGACGGCCGAAAAATAGAAGTAACTAATCTCTCTTCAGGACTTACAGCAAAAGAAAAAACTGAATTAATTAAAAAATTTAAACTATGAAAAACTTACCTTCAATTTTTGTACAACGTGAAAAATATCCTTTCTTACCCGATGATGTATTTATGCCTATTGAAGCTCCTATAGTTCCTAAAGAAATTTCTGGAAGATATGGAGTAAATAAGAGAGGGGAAATGAAAAATTTAGAAACTGGAAGATTATTAAGTAAGGTAGTTAGTGAGAATAAATATATAAGATTTACCTCTACTTATAGAGAAAATGGAAAGCCTAAATCAATTAATTCAAGTGTTCATAGAATGGTTGCTTCTGTATTCTTAAATAACCCTAATCCAAACATATATAATGTAGTTAATCATATAAATAATAATAGAGGTGATAACACTTTAAATAATTTAGAGTGGGTTACTCCAGAAGAAAACTGGAGAACTGATAAAGTATCACTAAGAAATACAAAATTTTTAGGAATGTATGTTGGATATACCCTAGATGGAAAAGAAGTTGAGAGATTTTATGCAAGGGATACTCCAAGTAAATATGTAAGATCTTCTATAGAGTCTGCTGCGATTAAAGGAGGAACTTATAAAGGGATGATTTGGAAATACGAAAAACCAAATCGAATTATTCCAGGATTTTCAGGAAATCTAGATGATTATGAATGGTATGAACATTGGAAGTATCCAGGATTATATGTATGTAAAGAAGGATTTATTAAGAAAATTATTCGAGGAAATCATAGGATTTTATGTACAATGAGTCAAGAGGGATATATTAATATTATCATCGGAAAAGATCATGGAAAAGAATATAAAGCTCATAGAATAATAATGGAATATATTCTAGGAAGAGATCTTATGGATGATGAAATAGTAGATCATATAAATTGTATTAGATATGATAATAGTTTTTCTAATCTTAGAGTAACCGATGCAAAAGGAAATATGAATAATCCTTTAACTATAGAGAAAAGAATTAAAAGAGTAGTAGCAGCTGATTTATTTGGCAACTTTATATGTTATGAATCTGGAAAATATATTTCAAAAAATATACTATCTTTATCATCAACAGTATACAGTTCAAGTGCTTTAGTAAGATTGAAAACTCCAGGAGAAAAGATAATTGTTATAAAACCTGGAGATAAAGAAGGGTTATTAAATAAGATGAAAACAGTAACATATGTTTTTAATAATGAAATGAAAGCTATTGGTGCATTTATTAATATTAAACTATATAAACAGAAAGTAGAAACTAAAGTAAGTTGGGCTATTATTAATAAATATCTTAATTCAGAAAAGTTAGCACCTGATGGAAATTATTATTTCAGAGGAGATAAAGCAGTTGAATTAATATTATCTCAAGGTCATGGAAGAGCTTGGGAATTTGAACCTGAAAATAAATAAATAAATAAAAAATTGATAAACAATGAGTAAATCAAAAATAATTAAAGGACAAGCATTTATTATTGAAAATGCTTTAGTTCAAGAACAGATTTTATTAACTCCAGGACAAGCAAGTACTACTAATATTGTGGAGCTTATTAAAAATATATGGGATGACCTTAAGACAGAAGGTACATATAAAAGTAATAAAAAGAAAAACTACTTTTATTGGGAATATGAAATGACTGATACTGAAAATGAAGATTCAGTTATTAAAGTAAAAATGGAATGCCCCCAGCCAAAAGAAGGATTATTTGAAGAACCATATGATCCTGAAACAGTAGAAGGCGACTATGCTAAATATTGGGTAAAAAAACTTAAAGAATCTACTGAAAATTATGAATACAAGGCAGCAATTCAGAAAAAAGAAATAGTTTTCCCTGGCACTAGATACGTAAATCAAGAAGGTGAAGTAGTAGAAGTAGAGGAGTCTAGAATTAGTAATACTGATATCGGCGACATTACTAATTTACTTGGATTGTTTTAATAGAAAATAAATTATGGAAGAGGAAATAATAGAATCAATCGACGAAGAAAAATTACCAACTATCATTAGTAATGATGAAGATGTCATAGAAGAGGTGATCCCTGAAGAAATCCCTGGAACTAGTGGCATAATCGGAGGCAATCCCTTCGGAAACATAAGAATACAGATCAATGGTCAAGATATTTTTATGTAAAATAACATAGAGAGGTTAGATACATTTTCTACCTCTCTTATTTTTATATACTTGAATTTTATATTATTAAAACTTGAAACTTACAAAACACGTAAAATTTAAGTTTTTTCTCTTATATGTGTGATGAAAAAGATGTTTAATTTAGAAACTATTTTTGTTATGTGTAAAGAAAAACCATTTAATCGCCAAGATCAAAAATATCCAGATCTCCCTGACTATGAATTTATTCCATTAGTATATCCAGGTATTAAGGATATATATGAGATTAATAAAAAATCTGAAGTTAGAAATAAATACACTAAACAACTATTAAAACAACAACAAGATGAATTTGGATATACTACAATCTCTCCACAATATATAGAAAAGCATAAAAGAAAAGCAAAATCTATTCATATAATAATGGCTACCATTTTCTATAATAATTCAGAACCAAAAATATATAATATAGTTAATCATATAGATCATAATCCAAGAAATAATAACCTATCTAACTTAGAATGGGTTACTAAAAGTGAAAATAATAGTCCAGATAGACGCTTACCAGTTCATAAAGATAAACGAATTAAATATACTGCAATGGATAAAAAGGGAAATGAATTATTTACAATAGATTCTTTAGATAGTAAAGGATATGATATACGTTACATTTCTTCGATTGCTAAAAAAAGTCAATATAGCTATAAAGGATATTATTGGAAACGACAAGAATCATTAAATAATCAAAAGTTTTTTGATCTTATAGGATTTTCTGGAAACTTAGATGACTATACTTGGTATGAACACTGGAAATATCCTCAATGGTCTGTGTGTAGTGAAGGATTTATTAAATCAAATAGATTTAATAAATTAATAGGAACACTTAATAATAAAGGATATATTATAGTTGATAGTAATAGTACTAAAGCGCATACAGTTATTATGGAATATCTCTTAAGAAGAAATTTAAAAAAGGGAGAAATAATTGATCACATTAATACAATAAAAACAGATAATAGTTTTTCTAATCTTAGAGTTACTGATCAAAAAGGAAATATGAATAATGTAAATACTCTGGAAAAATTATCAGAAAAAATAGTATTAGCAGATCTATATGGAGACTTTTTAAATTTTGGTTTTTCGAGAGATATCCAGAAACTAGTTGGAAAAGACAATATTAAAAGATCCAGAGTAGATAGGTTATTAAGTAGTAATGTAATTTCTACAAAATATATTTGTATTAAACTTGGAGACAAAGAGAAATTACATAAAAAGATGGAGAATATAATATATAAATTTTCTAAAGATAAATTAAGAGTTCTTGGAGCATATAATTCAATTACATCTGCAAAGAAGGAATCAGTTATTTCTACTAAAAGTATTAGTAAAAATTTAAATTCTGAAAAACCTGCGCCAGACGGATATTACTACATGAGAGGTCCTGAGGCAGTAAAGTTAGTACTATCGTTAGGACATGGAACAGCTGGAGATTTTAAACCTGAAAATAAAAAAAGGAATCTCGAAAACCCCTAAATTCTTATATATGGTAGAGAAGATTGAAAGATATTATTTACAGAATCTGGAGATCTAATTTTTATAATAGACCCTGAAACTATTATAAATAAAATCTATCAAAAAAGACACAATATAACAACAAAAGAGGAGCCCTCATGGCGGAATAGGTAGACGCAGCAGACTTAAAATCTGCTTTTCTGAAAAGAAAGTTCCGATTCGACTTCGGATGAGGGTACAAGACATAATTATAACAGGGCCCATATCTCAGTTGGTTAGAGAAGCTGACTCATAATCAGAAGGTCGTCAGTTCAAGCCTGGCTGGGCCCACTAATTTAAAAGAATATTCATTAATTTGAATATTCTTTTTTTATTTCCCCAAAATCCTTATTAATGTAATAAAAACTAAAAGAAAGAAAAATTATGGAAAAAGATTACGAGAAATTATTTGCAGTAAAATATGTTTTACAAAAAGAAGGCTTAGAAAAATTTAGAAGGAACCGTAAACATATTACTGAATTTGAAAATGTATTTTTTGAAGTTGTAAGTAAAGAACCCAGACCTATAAGAAAATATAAAATTTCAAGTAATATACAAAACTATATTCGATTTTATTCACTTAATAAAGAACGGCTATTTTCTAGCAAATTAAGAGATATAGTCAGTAAAAAGAACTTAGAAGACTTATTTAGAAATTCAGAAAAGAAAGCTAAATTTGGATTGATATATAATTCTAGTACGAAAGATAAACAGGAAACAGACTATAATGCCCACTCTATTTTTTGTATAACAAGTGAATATATTATACTATATGCATTTATTGGAAAGTGTATTATGGGCAATGATAAAAAAACATTTAATTCATTAGGAAGTGTAGTAATAAAAAAGAGTGATTTATTAAATTTTTCTGAATTAAACTTAGAAGGTTGTTTATATAGCATGGATGAATTTGTTAACTCATACAAACTTTGTAAACAGTTTAATTGTTTGGATAAATTTTTTAAAAGTATTCCTTCAAAAATGATGAATGAGTTTACTTCATTAGGATGGTCAGATACATTAGAAGATTACTATAAAGAGGTAATAGATAGTCAAGAAGATTTATTATCAAATAATAAAACTATAGATGATCTTATTAAATATTTTAAAAATAATTATAATCAAACTTTATATTCGGTTGAAGCTAAGGAATCATTTAGCATAAAATACAGATTTATCTATGAATCATTTAAAAGTTTTATATTTTTGATGACTTCTGAAATAAAAACTGAAACATTTGAATCTGTGTTATCTGGAAAAGTAAAAAATCCACCTACACAATTTGAAGATCCTAATACTGGCCGAAGAAATCAAGGAGTAATCGTAGTAGATAGATTATATGATATAGAAATAAATATAGATTGTCCATTTGGTGTAAGAGGTCATTGGAGAAATCAATACTACGGAAGAGACGCGGCCGGAAATCCAATACATAAAAGAATTTTTATTGAAGCATTTGAGAAAAAAGGTTATCATAGAAAGGCAACAAAAGAATTAATAGAAAACAAATAAAAAATTAAGAGAGGAAATTAATCCTCTCTTTTTTAATTTTTCTGCTCTTTTTTATAAATATTCCAAAACTTTTCCACTTCAATCTCTACTTCTAAATAATCCTCTTCAGTAATAACATTAGAGAGTCTTTTATTAAGATTCTCAAGATCTGATACTTTAGAAGTATTATTTTTTGATTCATAGAATTTAAACATTACATTTAGTTTTGGTTGAAGAGCATCAATTTTCTTTTCTACTTCTTTACTAGGATAACCACCTAAAGCTCTACTTATAGCTTTTCCTGTTCCATAAAGAACTTTTCCAGCTAAATAACTAGCAATCATAGTTGCTATTACTCCTCCTGCTTTCATAAATTTTCTATATTTAAGTTTTTTATTCACATATAAGGCTTTGACATGAAAAAAGAAGGGATAATTGTTAAATCCCTTCTTCTAATTTTAATCTCAAGAAATAAATCCCTCGAATTTGTAATAAACTATGTATTCCTCTTGATTTTCTCCTTTTATATAGCGAGAAATTCTAAATACAATACTTTCTAATGGTTTATATTTCATAAGAACATATTCAGTTAAGTGTCGTATTTTTTCTCCCTTTACTTTCTTTTCAAGTTCACTCAAAATCTCAAACTTTCCTGTAGTTCCTATCGAATGCTGAGTTCGGTTAAAAAACTCATTAAGATTTTCTAACTCAACTCCAACAACAATTCCTTTCTTTGGTAATTTAATTTCTGATTCCATAATATTAATATTTTGTTTATTACTACACTTATAAGGATTTGATTCGTTCTATTTCTGCCAACAATTCTTTCTCTGATGTGTAAATATACCAGGGATATCCATATTTTTCTACTAATAGTTTATCATAGCTAAAGTATAACAAAGTAATTCCTTGCTCTCTACACCATCTATTTTTCTTTATATCAGATTTTCTTGTTTTTAAAAATGAATTAAAACTACCTCTACAATGTTTACTGTAATGATTTGGACCTTGTACTTCAATAGCTATATTAAGATTTGGCAAAAATATATCTATTTTAGAATAAGATGAATATGAATCTAATTGAGTATTTACTATTAATTTATCCTGTAAAAAACTTACTAAAGATTTTTCCCAAGATGATATTTTCATATTTACTGATTTCTTTATAAACTTTAAATATTTTATCCATCCATTATTATAACATTTAGTACATAATCCTGGAAATTTATCATGCAATTCGCTTTTTGTAATTAAATTATCATAAATAAATTTCTGCATAAGTTCAATAGAGTTAATTGATTTCCATGAAATTTTTTCACGTTTAGTATAGTTTATATAATTAAGATCTTTTATCCATCCATTCGTAGTACACAAATTAGTTAATCCAGGATATTTATTTCTAAAATCTTTGGGAGACTCTATATTATTTTTGAAAATAAATTCTTGTGCATCTTGAATTGTTTTAATATGCTCCCAATTATTTTGTTTTTTAGGAAATTTTAGATACTTAATCCACCCTTTCTCACAACATCTATTATGTAATCCCCTAAAATTATTATATAGATACATTGGATTAGGTATATTCTCTTTATCAATAAAATTTTGAACATCTTCTATGGTTTTATAGTTTTCTGACCAATTAGTTTGTTCTTTTTGAAATTTTAAATCTTTTAGAAATCCTTTTAATCTAGCTCTTTTATATAAACCTCTATGAGGAGAACTTTGAAATTCTCTTCTGGTTTTTATATCATTGTCTATTATGTATTTTTGTGTTTTATTAAAATCAAATTCTTTCCAATTCATAAAATAATAAATTAAAATAAGGAGGGAATCAATTCCCTCCCTAAATGATTTATTTAGAATTAGATTATTAGTATAGTATATTAATGAGAATCATATATTTTTTAATCTAATTCTGAATTTTCTTTTCTCATATTTTCTGTATGAAAGAAGTAATCAATAGCATTAAATGTAGTTAGGTTATATCTCAATCTATCTACGGGCGTATTACTAGGTCCATAGGAAATAACAAGATCTTCAAATGATACAAAACTTTCATTTAGTATTAAACTAATTTTAGGATCCTCAAGATATTTCTTTGCTGTTCCTGGTTGAAGTTCAGCAAGAGATATATGAGGTGTATAAGAATACTCAGAAACAACTTCATACTTCGTTCTTAATCCTTTATTGATTAATCCAAGTGTTTTATACAATTCACTAGTTTGTTTCATTTTCAACACTATATAATCACTATCATTCTCAAAAGATCCGATCTCAAAATTATTTAAAATTCTTTCAGTATTTTCAGATCTTATATATTCAATAAAATTATCAAATTCGGGTTCTCCTAAGATAGTTTCGATATCTCCTAGAATATTCATCCTAGGGATTTCTTTTCCTTGAGCGTATAATAATGTTATATGTGATTCATTTTCAATTCCAGTATCTTTAAGATCTTCTCTACTAAATATAGCAGATAAAGATACTGGAAGATAGAGCGAGCAATTTAGCATTAAACAGCTATTATTTTCCATATCAATTACCTCCCATATTTAATAGGTTATTTTTACGACGGAATTTAATCTTTAAATCATTTAATTCTTTTTTTAGACTTGCTTACTAATTATTATCTCTAATAAATTTTAGTACTAGACTATATCTTTTACAAATTAGATTTCAATTTATAATTGTTCACATAGTCGTTGAATCTAGTTTTATAAATCTAGACTGCTAATTAAACTTTCTCATTAAGTCTTTCTAGCAATTCTAACAATTCTTAAGTTATATCTCAAACTTTGGACCATTTTATTTTTAATCCACCTTGATTAAATCCCTTATCATCTACTACGGTTAATCCTAGACCAAGTAAATTATTTAAAAATATTTGATTATCTTCCTTCGCAGTGTCTTTTCTAGCACCGCTGATAAATTGATCCGCATTTCTAGAAAGTAATACGGCCAATTCCATCTCACCAATTTTCTGTCCTGTCTGTCTATAGCGTCCCTTTCCAAGTATAGGTTCATCTCGTTTAGCATTAATATCTACGCCATATAGACTTGATGTAACCTTATTACTATATGATGGTATATGGTATAACTCTTCAAGGGTCATGAATCCCGCCTGCAAAGGTTTATCTACTTCTCTAAACTTACCAGACATTCCAGAAACTAATTTATCATATTCTTCTGGTTCTAGATTTTCTTTTAATTCATCGAGATCTGTTAATTCAGTCTCAGGCATAAGAATTTTACTCTGACTTTCTACACCTAAATCTTCAGCCCATTGATTTACAAGTTCTGGAGTAAATTTAGTAGAGAAGCAGCCAACATTGAAATAATACATATCCTCGATTTTACTAGTATTATGACGTTCTATAATTTCTTCTACATCCATACTAGTAAAACGTCCGGGGTAATATGTTTCAAGAAGGGGCTTAATCTTCTTTTGCCCTGTTTTTGTTTTCTTATAATTATCTACAAGATCGTGCAGTTTGTGTGCTATATTTCCGAGTTGTAATTCCATAAGGACACTCGGAATTTTACGATTTATTGTGCTGTAGGGGTTCCAAAGTTAACATATACTAACACTATATGATTTAGACTATATCATCTTCGGTTTTCACATCCAAAGTTATACATTTAGTCGTTGAACATCTCGCTTTCGCTCAATGATGCTGATTGATTTACTTCTCTTTCCAGCATTTTAGTATAATTTTCCTAAATAATATTTTATTAATTTAGGTGACTTTTTATTAAATCACAACCTCTACTCGTCTTTGTTTCCCATCCTTATCTACCATTATTGGCATCATATCGTCGGGTTTCACAGCACTTACAACCATTACTATTACTAGATTATCCTAGTAAATTAGAATATAAATTTAGGTATTATTTCAACCTAGTAAGTCTTTATTCGTTATACTAATAAATTATTATATTTTATTAGCTTGGTATTAGAATTTTACTTCCTTCACCAAATTTACTTACTGATTATTTAAGATATTACTACCTTAAACGGCCTTGTAATTTGACCTTTGCCTCCATCGATAATACTTTACTTAATTAAGTAAAGTCTAGACTATATCTTAAGGAAATACTCCTTCTTTGTACATAGTCGTTGAATATATTTTATTTAATTATTTTTATATCAATGAGCGATTGATTTTTTAAATGTATTTAAATCCTTTTTCTGGATGATGTCTTCCCAGATTAACCTTTCTTAATTTTTCTCTGGTTTCTTTTGAAACGATTTTTCCAGTATGTACTTCTGAAGCTCTTCTTCTATGTTCCTCAGATGGACTCCAACCTTTATGCGATTCTGACATCTTTTTTCTAGATTCCTCAGAAAGAGGCTTTTTATGAGTTTTCAAGAAAAGCTTATATTCTTCTGCCTCTTTAGAATTAGAAAATGTTTTTACCTTCTTCCCATTTTCTATTTTAATATGTAGCATTAAATATATAGAAGAATGTAAGTAGTAATTATCTGGGTATAATTTACACAATAATTTATGACAAACTATATGTTCTCTATAAGTTAATGCAACTAAGTTATCATTTTCATCAGTTCCTCCTAGGCATTTAGGTAGTATATGATGAATTTCTACATAAAAATCAATTTTATTTTTATCCAAACCTCTTAATCTAGCGCGATCAATTATTTGGAAATATACTTTGCGATACCAATTTTGATTATGTATTAATATTTCTTCTTCGCTCATTGTTCAATTTATTATTAAAAATTAATATCGCTCATATTTTACTCATAATTAAACATAAATATACTGCTGATTTATCTATCCATCTATTTTATTTAGATTTTTCCAGCAATTCACAAAATTTAGTTAACTTTTATTGAAAATTAACTAGACTTATATTAAATCTAGAGGTAATTTTACTTCCGATCATTCCCACAGTTCTTTTGATGAGTCTCACGCGAACAGTATACACAATCTTATACGCTTCTGGATCCATATTAATAGGATCTAATGTATCAGCTGCAATATACTCTGGGTATTTCTCGTAGATAATTTTTCGAGATTTTGTTTTTTCATATTCATCTATAACATCCTGAGAGGTATGTGTAAATGAATAGTCAGGTGATTTTACTGATTTAGGAATTTTAGGTTTCTTCATTTCCTGTATCATTACATCAGAAACTATTGCCTCGTCTATATTATTAGGCACAACTAAATGATCCTCGATAGTATATTCGGAGAGATCATGTCCTTCTCCGAAAAGTCCTCCGAGTTTTTCTTGTAGTGCCTGATTTATAGCATCAAGACGAACAGCTTTATATAATGTCACTACTGCATCTTTTGATTTAACCTTTGTTCCAATAGGGGCGATCCACTTAATAGCACTAGTACTCTTAACATTAATCATTAAGTCAATTATACTATAAGATGCTATACGATTTGCAAATGATTCTGATATCACCAAAGCATCCTCATTTACTAAACCATAATAGGCGTGGAAAAGTACCAGAGCATTAACGCCGGCCTTATATGTTTCAGGAGTATGTCCAACTGCACCAGTTATAATATCTCCCTGTTTTACTTTTTGGCCGATTTTTACTTTAGGCTCTGTAAATACCGCCACGTCATTTATACTCTGAATCGCTGTTCTTCGTAAAATATTTGTCTCAGTTCCATCAGGCAATTCAATTATAACTTCATCATTAGTTATTTCTTTTACTTTACCCTCTGGATAACTGAACTTTTCATTTAATATATTATCTTTCAACTCTTCATTCCTTCCAGTGTCAACAAGTGCACGCTCCGCATTAATTAGAGGTATACTCTGTTTAAGCATTGATGTCAAATCTTCTATAATATACTTTTAATTATAGTTTAGAATATAAATTTAACCTTTATTTTGGTTAGTAAGTCTTTATTCGTTACACTAAAGAAATCTATTATCTTTAGCTCGGTATTAGAATTTTAATTATTCCTTCACCGAATTTACTTACTAATTACTTAAAATATTACTACTTTAAGCGGCACATAAATTAGTACCCATGCTTATTCTGACACTATCTGTATACACTTAAATTATTTTTAACTTAAGTAGACTATATCATCCCAGGTTTTAGTTCCTAGGTTATACATTTAGTCGTTGAGAAAGGATTTATACTAGTAATCCTTTTTGCTGATTTGAATCTATCTTTCCAGCATTTTAGTATAATTTTCCTAATCTACTATAAAATTAGGCAACTATTTTATAATTGACAAAAGGAATTCTTCGAGTTGTACTAGATAATCTATAATCAGGCGCCAAATCGATCAACTCTATTTCTTCGACTGGAACCATTTTTCTTTTCATCCTATATTTAACTTCTACCTGACCATCTTTATCAGGTTTTAAAGTATTAGTTTCATAATCTACATACTCACTGGCAGCTACTTTTTTATTAAGATAGTCTATATAAGGTATAGTGACCTTAATAAAATTTGGATCATATACATCAAATAATACATCATCATCTGTAATATGACATGAAACTGTAAGTGAGTTCTGAAGATTAGTATTATTATTGATAGGTGTCGTTACTAAATAATATTTCTATTATTACTAGACTATATCTTAAAACATTAATTGTTTTCTTGTACATAGTCGTTGAATATAAAAATTGATTATTGAGAATTGGCATTTATATTATTAATTAGAATATTATAATCTTATTTGTTATTATCATTATATATTTTTTGCCAATTCATAAAATTTAATGTATTAATTTCTATATAATAGATGCCTTTCCTTAATTTAATCAATTTTTATACTGCTGATAAATCCTCTTTCACAAGAAGATATTTCCAGCAATTCACAAAATTCTATCAGAATATTATTTTCTGAACGGACTAACCATTAATCCGCGATATCAACCAGATCCGTAAAGGTCTGATTAAATGCTACGCTCGCAGGGATAACAATTTTTTGGGAAATAGCCTCTAAGTTAATGGAATTTACTCCGGGGGGAACTTGTAGGCTAGAGTCTCCTTTGTTATCACTACTTCCTTTAAAATAACGGAATGCTAATGTACTAATTGCAGTTACTTGATCTTGAATTTTACCATACTTTGTAAAATATGATGTAATTCTTCGTCTAGCTGCAAAATAGTTACGTCCATTATTATTCCTAAAAATATATTGCATAAAACTGTTAGGAACTGATTCTAATGTTTTATCAATGATTAAGTCTTTTAGTCTATCATCTCCAAAGGCCAAACATTCCTGTATTAGTTTTTGTGTAATATATTCAGGTTTATAATCCAAGTCAAGTTTGATCATTAATTTCTTGGTTTGTCTTTCAGTTAACTTCAAGATCTCCTTTTTATCAGTTTCCAAGTATTTATCAATGTCTTCAAACTTTATATCAATTGGTTTATCTGCAATTCCAAGTTCCGGATTAATTCTTTTTATCTTCAGAATCTGTTTTTGAATATCGTAAACTCTATCATAGTCGAAATTAACTTTATAATCTCCTGTACCAGACATTTTAATACGACAGTCATAATCAGATCCCATTCGATTAGTTGAAATACGATAAGCGCCTTCTATAATAAATGCACCATCAATTTCTTTAGGAACTTCGAACTCTGCATACTTCATTTCAGGATCTTCTTTCCCATCCGTTATAGTTGTATATTCAATTCTTACTTTATGTGTAGCAGTTAATCCATTTTCAATATAGTAAGAAGCTGGTTGAGGAGGTTCTTCTATAAATGAATATCCAATTTTTCCAACTTTTACTTTAGGATTATATGCATCAACTTTATTAAAAAATCGATCTACTATAATTTTTGCTCCAGTGTTTCTGAAATATTGATTAAAATTACTCATTATACTAATGGTTTTATATTTAATTGCTTATATTCGCAATCTACTGAATTAAAAAATGTTTCTAATTCTGATTTAATACTATCTTTTAAGCTACGAGCCTCTACATATTCTCCCATAGGTTTACCATCAAGAGATCTAAAAAAAGCTTCATAAGTAACAAGATAATTGAAGTTATCTTTAAGTTGATGTAATGTAAGCTTTACCGAAAATCTTTCATACTTCGGAAAAATATCATCTCTAAGTTTTTCATATAATATTTCTCTCGCCTGTATAATATTCGGATCTTGACTGTCTAAAATGTTATATGGAATTTCATATGATAGTATAATTTTATAATAATTATCGTTCATAACAAAAAATTCTCTTCTCTGGTTTTAATCATCATATATCCAAGTTCATCAAATTTCCTCCCCTTCGAGATGTAGTTGATGCTTTCTTGGGTTTTTCTTCTTTTTGTTTATCTCCATCCACAGAGATACATTTTTCTTGCTCGGGTTTACTTCCAAGGCTCGATAAAAGATTAGTATTATTAGATTTATCCACAGAGGAAGATGAGGTAGTAGTAGTATAAACCACCTCACCGTCTCTATGAATAGTTACATTAATACTCAACTCTTTTTCAAATTCTGGAAGATCTATTTCAAATTTAATAGTTCCCATAATTTGTTTTTACTTTTGTTTTTCGTCAAGTTTATTATTTAAAAGTAATCCTAATATAGTTTCTGTCATTACGTCACCAGAAAGATTTAATTCCCCTTTGAGAGCTTTAGACACGACTCTAGAGCTATAACCGTAAGACAAAACAGTATAGAATGACTTCTTATTTAAAACACCACTTTGAGTCCCTAGATACTGAATGTCTTCTATCTTCTGTGTTTCTGGATCTACACTTACATCAGTTAAACCTGTAAATAAAAGTTCAATAAGTTCTTCCTGTGTAGCATGAAGATCTGATAAACCAGTTGATACAAATCCTCCATCCGTTAAAGTATAAAATTGTTTTCTAAAGATTAAGTAAATATCATTAATATTAGAACCCAACTCTGCAATAACATGATTCATATTGCAAACTCCGCTGGAAATTCTTTGAAACTTCTTAACCTCTGTACCATCAGGAAAATAATACATACAATCTGGATTATAATCATACTGAGTATCACTAATCCAAACTTCAATATCACCTTCCTTAGTCTCTTTGTAATGAATAACCCCATCATTCAAAGCATAACAATCAGATACAATAACATTATCCTTCTCAAAATATCTTGTGCCATCACTCAATTTATCTATAATTTTCTTATTATAGTTTAGAATATAAATTCAACTTATAAAAAAGTTGGTAAGTCTTTATTCGTTATACCTTAAGATTCTAATTATTAATCCAAGGCTTGGTATTACTAGTTACTAGCTTCACCAAATTTACTTACTTATAATCTAGAGAATTACTTCCTTAGACGGCAATTTTATATTCACCTTTGGCACGCATTAATTTTATGAGAGCGTTCAACTTGTAGATGGGCGAGGTAGTATTATAAGCTCCTCCGATCAAGTCACCTTTCTCGAATTTTGTCTTACCTACTCCTACCCAATTATTAGGTCTCGGATATTTTAATTCCCCTCCTCTAACTTTTAGGTAAATCCATCTACCTTCTTCTCTAAACTCACATTGTTTTGGTGCTTTCAATAAGCCTTCTAAGTTAAGCACACGTTCCAATTACTCTTATAATATAATTTATAAGTTAGACTATATCATCCAGAAATTCATCTAGTTTCATTTATAGTCGTTGAAGGGATTTTATTTTCCCCTGCTGATTTATTTTATTACAAATATTTCCAGCAATTATTGAAATTATACGCCACAAATATAATCTATGGCCACCATGTTTCAGACCTAATGCTGCAAGATTATTCATCCTTTTAGAATGAATTTAGACTATACCATTCTTAAATTAATAAGATCTTTTTTTATAGTCGTTGAACAAGTTATTAATATATTCCTTGATGCTGATTATTTTTTTTTAATTTCCAGCATTTTACAAAGATTTTCTATATAATACTATTTTATATAGCAACCAATTTTAATTGAGTAGTACCTTCAGTTAATGATGTAGCAAATGATACGATTAAACCTATACAAACTTTATATAGATTACTAGACTATATCTTAAGAGTGTTTTAATCTCTCCTTCACACATAGTCGTTAAGAAGATATATTTTCTATATCTTTTGCTGATTATCTCTCGCTATATAATTTTCGCCTTAAGTTTTTTATTTTACAAGGCGAAGAATAAATAGCGATAATACTCCCAGCAATTCTTGAAGTTTAATAAAAGTCTATAACAAACTTTTATGGACAATTCTAAACTTATCCTATTGCTGCTCCATCAGTAAAACTAAATTTCTTTCCAATCAGGTCTGGTGTAATTGTGCTTAAATCTCCAGTTCTTTTTGTAACAATCGAACGTACTGGAACAAGATCATCCTCAGAACCATTTACTATTGGTTTGTCTGGGTATACCTTTCCGTTCGGTGCTGTTCTTCCTAATGCTTTATATCGTGGAATGAGTAATCCTGTGTTTTCTGGATCTTCTCCTTCATGATATATAAAACTATTTAAAAGGAATGAAATTTGTCGTGTTAAATATCCTGAACTAGGCCATTCAAAGAGATTAGATATTATAATTTTTAAAAGACGTCTTCTAATCTCTTATCCTGCTTACGCTTATTCACGTAAGATTAGACTATATCATGATTAAAGAGTTTCCTTAATCTAACAATACATAGTCGTTGATCTTATCTTTGTTTTCTTCTACTATTATACCTTTTTGGTCTTGGTAGATATTTTACATTATTTTTCTTATTCTCTCGATAAGCTTTTGTTTCTTGAATTTTTCTATATTCTTCAATTCCAGAGAGTATAGTTCTTGCTATACTTCCAACAAGCCTTAGAGTTTCTAAGAATTTTTCAAATCTACACATTAAGTTTTAAAAAGTACTAATAATTCATCTTTTTCTCGTTGATAAGTTGCTGATTTTAAAAAACTTTGACTTCGTCTGTCTATTATTATTTCCAGCATTTCTTTGTTATTTATAGTGGGCTACCATAAAGTTCAGGTTTTATTTCTAACTCCACTAACTTTTCAGTAATATCTTTATTTATTCATAAAGACTTAGACTATACCTTTCTTATTCACATAAGTTTCTACATATAGTCGTTGAATTAATACAAAACTAAATCTTAATTAAACTATATAATCATAAATATTAAATGAATTAACTACTCCTAAACTTTCAGATAATTTAGTATACTTTATATGTCTAGTTGTGAATAGTTCATTTTCAGATAATATAATATATTTTATATTTCTTTTTGCAAAATATTTCTTCGCTGTTATTCTTTTAGCTAAAATCACCGGATCTTTTTCTATTAGATTTGCTGGTTTTAACTCAATAACAACTTGAAGACCCGATTTAAATTTGATGTAAAAATCAGGTAGATATCTATGTTCAGTTCCATCATTCCATTTATAAATAATAGAATTTAAACACCTATCAAATATTTTTATCTCACTTTGCCATTTCTGCTTTTCAAAAAATTTTATAAAATTAATTTCCCAAGATGAATCATAATTAAAATCTTTATTCCAAACTTTAGAATGATATATACCTGTTTTATATTTACCTCCCGTTCGTTTGTTATAATAAGATTTATTTTTCATCATTTCAATATTTCTTTCAGATAATAACCTACTAGAATTCTTTCTCATTTCTAATCCTTTTGGTGTCTTATAGAAATCTTTCATTCGTTGAGAAATTTGTTTTCTTTGTTTTTCTGAAGGACTCCATCCTTTATGTGATTCCCTCTGTTTTTCTCTAGATTCTTTTGTCTGTAATTTGTGAAAATTTTTTAATCCTTGTTCAGACATTCTACTATCTCTTAATAGTTCAGAACACTTTTCTGAACATGTTTTTAAATAACCTCTTTTAAATCCATCCCATCTAGATATTTTTCCACATATTTCACATTTAGGACGATCATTAATATTAGTCAAACCTAATACTACAACATCATAATAAATTTGAGGTGTTATTTTAACAAATTTACTATTATCGTTCAAATGTTTATATAAATGGGATTGAGTTACATAAATATCTTCATCTAATCCAGTAAACCATTTATATAAACATATTTTATAATGACCACGATTGACAACTTTTAAATAATTATCAAATGATTTTCCGGGTTGTGGATTTAAACTAATTAATTTATTAAAAGAATCTATTTCTTCTTTATCTGTTAATATAAACTTTTCCAATTTTCCTGCCATAATAATTTCACAATTTTATGACTTAGTTTTGTATTAACTGCTGATTCTCTTCACAGAATTCCAGCATTTAGTAGAATTTATAGTCAACTAAAGGTAAACTAAAATTGACTGTAGTGATCTATTCTCGATCGCATGAAGCTGATAGTCTTTTTCTGTATATCCTGATAAGAGTGTTCCTCGTGTAATACATTAATAATCAGTATTTATACTAATATTAGACTATATCATTTTATAATAAGCACATAGTCGTTGAACTTTAGATTAATTTTATCTAAAGATGCTAATTCTCAGTAAACATATCTTATATATGTTCACTATTAGGTTCTAGCAATTCTCTTATTTTTCTTTAGTACATACATACTTATTATACTAAAGCTGCTATATTTAACAGGTTTTTCATCAACTCCACTAACAATAAATTGCAATAATACTTATATTACCTTATATAAGTTTAGACTATATCTTTAATATTATGTATATAGTCGTTGAACAAGTAATTAATACTACTTGATGCTAATTCTATAATTCTTACAGTTCTAGCAATTAACATAAGTTTAATATAATAAAATCTATATTATATTGCCCAACTTTTTAGGCATACTCATTGCTACAATCGAGTTTAATTTTACACGATTTGCGCGTGCTAGTTCATTCTTTAAGTCTGAACTAAAACTTTCAGAAACTTCTTTCTCATATTTTTTAAATTCCTCTGTCATTATAAGAAGTTTCTGTTTATCAGTAAGATCTTTTGAATCCGCAACATTACAAATTCTCTTATAAGTTTCAGTGTCACAATCTGCATATAACGTTTTATAATCAAAAGTTACGACACCTGCTAACGTAACGACTCTAAGCGCAAATTTTGTAAGAGCCTTTCTTTTCTCAACTCCGTCAGGGAATTGATTTAAGTATAGGCTTAATTTTGTTGCGCTCTTTGCTCCGATACGTTCAAACTCATTAGAAAATATTCCAATTTTATCTATATCTGCATCAATAATTTTCGAAATCCTAAGACGTCCATAAGAAGTAACTTTTGATTGATACTCCACATTTCCTATCTTTCCAGTAAATACAATTGGTGTACCTACTTTAATTTTCTTATCTATTTCTGCATCTTTAAGTAATTGGACATAATCTGTATAAAAATGTCTTGGATTCTTAAGCTCATCCTGATCATCAAATACATATTCCGTCGCTACCGCTACAATACTAATCATTATTTCTAATATATTTTTAGTATTAGACTATATCTTCTTTAGTTGTTCACATAGTCGTTGAAGGAAAGAATATTATCAATCTTTCCCTGCTAATTTGGATATTGATCCTTTCTAGCAATTCTAACAATTCTTAAGTTATATCTCAAACTTCGGACTTTATTAGAAAATCCGTTAAGTGTCTCGTGATTAAATTTATAGATAGGTTCATTATTCTTCTTATAAATTGTCACATATCGCTTTTATCTAATATAATTATCTATACTAGAAAGACTATATAATTCTCTTTTCTTTTAGAGATTTCATTTATAGTCGTTGAAGGGATTTTATTTCCCCTGCTGATCTTTCTATTTCTTTTGAAAGTTCCAGCAATTATTGAAATTTTAGAGACCCCAAAATTCCAGAGGACTCATGCGTTCGTAGGTTTCGGCGGATGCTTCGGGTGGTACCAACTGACATCTTATAAAATATTTTATAAGATAGACTATATCATCTAAGTTATATTTCAAACCTAGTTCTATATTTAGTCGTTGAACATTTCGCTTACGCTTAATGATGCTGATTTGATTTGTTATCTTTCCAGCATTTTAATAGAATTTTCATGAAGTATTTTAACTTTAAGCTACTCTTTTACGAATAGAAACAGTATCACCATCGAAGTCAGCATTTAAAGGTTCACATACCTGTATAGGAAAGTGTCACTTTTGTGTAAAATATTTTCATTTACTAAGTAGACTATATCATTGGATTTATTCCATATCATTTATAGTCGTTGAAGGGATTTTATTTCCCCTGCTAATTAGATTTTATATCTTTCTAGCAATTATTGATATTTTTCCTAGTTTAGTTTTATTCACTAGGCCACACTTTTACATATGGTATAATCGTCATGAATTCGAAGACGCATTGCAAAAATCGAATATTCCATTTTTCTTAGAATCATCTTCTAAGATTAGACTATATCATCTAGAAATTTATATCTAGTTCAATATATAGTCGTTGAATTTATAAAATTTATCATTAAACATCCTAGAAATTAAACAATGTAATCAAAAATATTAAATGATCCTTTAATTCTTTTAAATAACTCTACTTCAGTTAATGTAATATATTTAAAATTATTTTTTCTGCAGTATTTTTTTGCTGTAATTCTTTTTGCTATTACAACAGGATCATTTACTAGATTTTTTGGTTTAATCTCAACAATAATAATTTGATTATTATCAAGAGTAATCTTAAAATCTGGGATATAGATGTGATTTTTACCAGAATACGTATATGGAATAGCTTCTGCAGACTCTATTCTTAATACATCCTTACTAATATCACACCATTTCATAAATTTAAGTTCCCAAGTAGATAAATATCTAATAGTTTCTAAAGATTTTTCTGGTTTATAGTATCCAGATTTACCCCTAGATTTAACAAACTTTAAAGCTTCTTTAGGATTTCGTTCTATCCTTTTTAAAGCAGCCTCTCTTTGTTTATCTTTCCAAGTAATTTTCCTTCCTTTATGAGCTTTAGATAATTTTTTCTTTGTCTCTTCTGTAGGAATATATTTAGGTTTTCCTTTAGTAGCTTCAGATATTTTTCTTTTTGTTTCTTCAGAATGATGTTTTCCTCGTTTGGCTTTTCCTCCTAAATTATAAGTTCTAAATGCTTCATTAACTTCCCTGTATTTATACATACAAGTTCTATTACAATAAGTTTTATATCCATGAAACATTCCCTTATATTCAGTATAATTACCGCATTGACATTTTGGTCTTTCAGAGGGAGATGATATTCCCAAAATAACTATATCATAATACATTTGGTTTGTTAAATTATACTTTCTTAAAACAGTTTCTGCTTTTTGAAAAGTATAATATTTATCCTTCTCACCACTTATCCAATTAGGAATTAACAATAATCTAGTAGATTTCTTAGAAAATGATGTTATATTTGATTTAGTAACATCTTCTAAGGTTATTTTCTTACCCTTATTAGGATTTTTATTTGAGTAATATTTATATATTTCTTCTTCTGTCATAAGCTTTATTAATTATTTGCCTAGGACATTTAATGGATAAATTTTATAAACTGCTGATTATTTTTTTACTATTTCCAGCAATATTAATGAATTTATTAATGTCTCCACAAATATTCGATATCAATATGGAGACTAGGTTGCATTTATGTTTACTTAATAGTTGATTTTTCTATTAAGATCAGACTGTATCATTATATAATAAGTACGCAGTCGTTGAACATTTCGCTTATGCTTAATGATGCTAGTTCCAAATATTATTCAGGTTCTAGCAATTCTCTTATTTTTCTTAAAATAATATTATTTTAAGCCGCTACCTATTAACGGTTTACTCTGTAGAATGATTATTGTCACTAATCATTCCCAAGATATAATTCTATCTTGCAAAGACTATATTTTCCATGGTTAAAACTAGGTTATCACAACACTAGCCTGGTTTTGTCCATAGTCGTTGGGTTGAATAGTTTATATTTACAGTGAGTTTTGTATTAAAAATTCTAGGTCTTTATTTTCAGAAACTCTATGTTTTAGGAAGTCGTATACTTGTTTTTTGACTTTTAGATCTAGAAATTCAGTATATTTTGTTCCGGTTTCATTAAGTTTCGTATAGTCTTGAAATTTAATAAGTGTATCAAATTCGAGGTCAGCTAATTCGGTTGTAGGTCCAGAGATGATTGCTATAACCTGTCCACCCAAGATATGATTCATGTGTGGAAACTGATAGTTAATTCTGCGATCCCAGTCCTTAGAGAATCCGATTTTAACTGACTTAGGAAATTTAACGAAGTACATATATCCTTGTTCTCCTTGAAATTTATTAAAAAGGAGGTTTCGGTTATTTACTCTCATTGCATATTCAGATCCATACCCTTTAGCATTTTTATCTAGGGCATTTTTAGTCATAATCTGAGCCATTCTTAATCTTTTCTCTTCGCTAGAATTCCACAGCCCAATTTTAGAAGTTCCGGTATATCGTCCTTGTGCGTGAAGCGCTTTCATATGTTCGGAACGATTCCAGGGGCTGTTAGAAGATAGCGAAGATGAATATAATTTTCTTTTTATCTTCATAAGCTCTTCTTTTTTAGGGTTTTGTTTTCTTGTAAATATAACTTTCAACTGCTGATTAGAAATAAGATTCTTCCCAGCAATACACAAAATTTAATACTACAGTTTTCAGGTACTGTAATATTCTAGGATTCACACCTAACGTACCAATTAGGAAACCATTAGTACGATTTGTTTTTCCGCATACTCTTTAAACATTTTCAGAGTTTCCGGATTATTATATTCTTCTTTTGTTGCTTTGAGTGCTTCGTTTTTGGTAAAATTCAGCTCTTTCATTAAGTAATCTAAGAAACCTTCCCGACACATTTCATAAGCGATATGTATTGGAACAGAGATTTCATCGATAGCTAATGTAGTACTAGGTATAATTGGGCATCTAGCAGAATTTTTAGTACGGACAGAATACAAGTCACGTGCTAGATTTTCTTTAGATGTATTAAGTAGTGCTGTAGCTTCTTTTTTCCCAGCATTTAGGAGAGCACGTAAAAGGGCTGTATATCTAACTCTTTCTCCAGGGGTATTAAATTTAGATGTAACTTCCTCATAGTTCAAGTCATTAGATTTTTTATCTTCTACGCAACAAAGTCTGATAATAATAGAGTACCAAATACTAAGTTTATGAGATCCCATTACTTTTTTCCCGTTTTTAATTCCGAGAGTAAAAGGTCTCATCATAGCAGGTTGTACTAGGTAATACCGATTAATTAATTTTTTAAATTCTGTAAGACGAGCGGGAAAATGTTCTTCAATAATTTTAATTAATCCTTCGTAAGAACATAGAGCTTCATCAGTAATAAATTCTGATATTTTTAGTTCTTTTGTTGTTGGATTATATTCGAACTGGCAGGTATCAAAAACTTTAATACCTAATTTCTTTGCTCCTCTTGCACTATAACCATTTCTTCGAAGATCGTCTCCAAAGAAATCTAACACAATTTTACTATCTTTAAAAATATCTTCGAAAAGTTCTTTAAAGATATCAAAACGTAAATCATTCAAGTAATAGAAAGGAAGTTCAATTCTAGCAAATCTTCTCAATCCCTCTTCTCTTGTAAATACTCTTGCCCCGCAATGAGGACAAGGTTCAGCAGAGGGTTGTCGAATTTTTCCACAAATACATCTATCTTCCATGGGTGAGCCAAAAATATCGACATCATAGACTCCACCGGCGATAGGTTGTATTCCATTGTACTTCAGGTCCAAGTCTCTATGATTAAATAGAACTTGATCTTTTCCATCACTTTTAGTATAATCGATGATAGCTTCATCGGTTAGTAACTCAAGAGATACTGACATAAAATTTTAATATTTTTACTGTTTAACCATTCCTTCGACATCTTTCCAAATTATCTTAGTAGCTAGTTCAGAATCGTCAGGATTATTTTTTGACCAATCTTTATATACTTGTTTTACATCTGATATTGCATCTGATCTGGTCTTGTCTTTTAATCTTTCATAAACTCCTGCTTCTTTATCTATAACTACCTCAATCATATCTGAAATAATATCTTGAGTAATAGCTCTTGATGTATTAGTAAATCTGGATCTATATTCACGATAAACCAATACGTCGTCATAAGTAAGTTCGAGATCAGAGTATTCGGCTGATGATCTAATTTCGGCTGGTTCTTTATTAAACCATGATAACTGTAACTTTCTAACTCGATCTGCCACAGCCTGTCTACCCATTTCTTCGTACTTCTTTGCTAATTCTTCGACGATATCATACTTAGCTTTTAGGATTTTTCTCATTGCTTCTTTTATCTGAGTTGCATATTCTTCGGGCATAGTAGGACATTCAACAATTAAGTCATACATACCAGAAGAGAATAAGAAAATAATAAAAGCTGGAATTTGTCTTTGTTTTCTTCGCTTTGATATAATAGAGTCTTTGCTAATATCACGAGTAGCCAAAAATTCTATGAATCTTGCTATTTGGTTTCTCGCTTCTTCAGCATATCTCTTATTAAATCCAGAATCATCCTCATCTTTAAAGTCTATATCAACATCTTCTCCGCGTAAAGGAGTATCAGGTGTATAGAGGCTATTAACCATACGAGAGTGACCTTGCTTATGAAACAAATCTTTAATAATATTTCCGACTGTATTAACTGAAGTATGTTTAGGATTAGCCCAAACTATAGTAGTAACAGCATCTTCAATTGCATTATCTTTATCCAATTTTCCTGCTGCTATTATGTCATCGTATGCTGTAGATAACCAAAGTTCGTCCTTAGTCATCTTACCTTCATACTGAGACTCATCTACTTTAATTTTCTTCTCATCCTCGTCATCTCCAATAATACTCTCATCAGAACCTTCAGAGTTATCGTCGTCAGAATCATCTCCTGTTTCGTCTGGACCTAGATATCCTTGATTTTCTAGGTCTTCTTCTTCTTCATCTAACAAATAATCGTCTTCCATTCTTTATTAGCATTATTATTTTTAATTAATTAGTATAAACCTTGAGAGAACCTGAAATTTTCTCTCAATTATTAGGGTAACACCTTCTGGGATACGTGTTTTAGAGGTTTAGAAGAAGAAAAATAAAGAGGGAAATAACAAATCCCTCTTTTTTATATTTATTTTCTACTTATTATATTATATATTTTTACTACCTTCTTAACACCATCTATTTCTACTCTAGCTGATGACTCCTTTACATTAAAATAATTTTCTAAGTCCTTTGCCTTAGGAGTAGCATCATAATTAATACTGGAATATAAATAACCTAACCTATCTTTTATATCAGCTAAAGTTATTTTATCCCCGACCTTAAATTCTGAATATATAATAGATTCTAGGAGTTCTTGACTGAATGTTACTACCCCTAACTCCTTCTCTATATCATACCTATTATAACCACAAGCTCTAAGTTTTTGAGGTCCAAGTGCTAAGTAGTAAGATTTAATATTATCATGTTCCCCTATCTGATCTAATACTACTCCTATTACTTCATCTGAAAACCCATATTCACATAACATTTTTAGTTTTGCTTTAAATGTACCTAATTTTTGATACTCTCCCAAGAATTCAGATACCTTTTGATTTATTATATCATCTGAGGATAGAGTATTGTGAATAGTGGAGAATACAGTAAACCTATCTTTATAATCTATTTGTTGTATTCTGAAAGCTCTAATCTCATTAACCAGAACGAGATTATTAAGAACTGGGACTAAATTTGATCCAATATGCTCATTTACTGCTATATAATCATCTTTATAATTATAAGATTTAGTATTTTTCTGATAAGTTTTAGCTAAATTATATTTAGCATCATCTGGTGCAGATTCGAAAGATCTTAATAGATCGCTCGTAGCCTTCTTTTTTCTTTCAAGTTCTTTATCAAATTCCTCTTGACTAATTTTTCTGTAGTCACAAGTAGATCTATAATAAAATATAGCTTCATTCTTCCAAGGATTATCAAATAATCTTTGACGACCTAGTATTTGGGGAAGATCTTCACTAATATCAACAGCTAAAGAGTCTATATTACTATCACTAAATATAAACGATCTTGCACATGTAGAATAAAAGTCTGCCCCTAAGTATACAGTTCTAGTACAGAATGTAAACATTTTAGGTTTAACTCCTTTTAGTGGAACATCCCCTATTGTAAAACCTTTCCCTAAACGTTTTTGAATCTTCTTGAGATTTTCAGGAGTATTACTACAAAGAATATTAACCTCTTCTGGTTGGAGATCACATTTCTTTATAATACTAGTAATATGATTAACAGAGTTTACATAAAATACAGCTTCATCCGATATTACTCTAGTAGGATACCCATTTACCATTCGAACTGCGGATTCAAAGTTACCATCCTTGTAAGACTGAATAATTTCTGGTAATTTAGTACCTACTGATTTCATTGTTAACACCTTAAGAGATGGTTTTAATACTCTGGTTGAATCTTCCTTACTCCAGTCCATATTAATATATGGAAGATCATTAAATTCATCTAACATATTAAGATACTCTTCCAACATAGGGGTAGCACTAACAAATAGAGCTGAATGAGATTGCTTAAGAATATCTAAAAATTCTA
>OGMQ01000337.1_pt1 | contig 33641 bp, 29 predicted proteins | sample 1573291 | NCBI WGS metagenome assembly OGMQ01 (sample SAMEA2582008, study PRJEB24529) | metagenome | biome: Human gut stool | place: China | collected 2011
ACGGTATTACTGAAATCCGTAACTGCCACATCAACGTGGGTACGGGCAAGGAAGTATCTATCCGCGAAGTGGCAGAGAAAATCATGAAGGAAATCGGCTTCAAGGGTGAGTTGCGCTGGGATGCATCGAAACCGGACGGCACACTGCGCAAGCTGACGGACGTAAGCAAGCTGCACAGCCTGGGATGGCACCATAAAGTAGAAATAGACGAAGGTATTCACCGCTTGTATGAATGGTACCTGAAAGGTATCTGCATCAATCATCAGACAGTATAATCCGAATGGAAGAAAAAATAGAGAGACACTGGTATGCTTTCTACGTAAGAATGCATCACGAGAAAAAAACGGCAGAAAAATTAGAAATGCTTCACGTGGAGCATTTCTTACCCATACAAGAAGTGGTGCGTCAATGGAGTGACCGGAAAAAGAAAATCAAGCAAGTCGTAATTCCGATGTTGATTTTTATCTGCACGGATGAAAAAGGACGAATTGAGCTGCTTCAGAATTTTCCGTCATTAACGGGCTGCTTGATAGACCCGGCAACCCGACGACCGGCCATTATCCGGGACAAAGAGATGGAACAGTTTAAGTTCATGCTGGATTACTCCGAGGAGACTGTACGGTTCCAGAATGAGCCGCTGGCCCCAGGGGAACAGGTAGAAGTAATCAAAGGCTCTCTGAAAGGTCTTCAAGGTGAGCTGGTAGAAATAGGAGGACACTCGCAGGTGATGATACGCATTGACCATCTGGGCTATGCCATCGTGGAAATGCCAGTAGGATACGTAAAGAAAGTATAAGACTGATTTCTCAAAAGAGAAAGCGGGAATATAAAGAAAACGGCGGGAAGTTGCATGTTGGAAAAGCAACTTCCCGCCGTTCTTTGTTATTGGAAGAATACGTCATCAAGACGTGTGGTATTTTCTTCTTCTATCTCTGTCAGACGGTCTTTACAAGGATCGAAATCACCTGGAATATCGAAAGTCTCGTCTTGAGAGTAGCCTAATGTCTTGTCGGCATAGACTTTCTGCATATAGATGCCCCAGATAGGCAATGCCATAGAAGCCCCCTGGCCGTCGCGCATCGTATCGAAATGGATGTCGCGTTCTTCACCACCTACCCAGCAACCGGATACCAACGAAGGAGTGAAGCCCATAAACCATCCGTCGGAGTTACGGTTGGTAGTTCCTGTCTTACCTCCCATATCAGCCTTGATGCCATACAAGCGACGAACACGTCCACCCGTACCTTCATTAATTACGGCACGCAGCATAACGAGCATCTTATAAGAAGTAGATTCACTAATGACTTCATTCACTTGCGGCGTGAAGTTGGCTATGACGTTACCATCATTGTCTTCAATACGGGTGACAAATAGCGGAGCGGTACGGATACCTTTATTGACAAAGGCCGTGTACGCACTGACCATCTCTCCTACCGAAATTTCACATGGTCCAAGACAGAGGGAAACGGTAGGCTGTACATCCTTATTTAATACACCGAATGAGTGTATCAGGCGAACCAGGTCGTACGGGCTGAGTTTGCTCATCAGGTAGGCTGAAATCCAGTTATTGGAGTTGGCCAATCCCCATTTCAAGGTCACAATTTCTCCATAATGCGACTTGGAGCTGTTACGGGGTGACCAGGCTTTTCCGTTCTCATCGAAGAGGGTCTGCTCTACATTACGAACTTCATCACATGGCGAGAAGCCATTCTCCATGGCAAGCGCATACAAATAAGGTTTGATGGTTGAACCTACCTGACGACGACCTACCATAGCCATATCATACTGGAAGTAGTTGTAATTAGGTCCTCCCACGTATGCTTTCACATGGCCCGTAATCGGGTCCATGGACATAAAGCCTGCACGCAAGAAATGTTTGTAATACTTGATGGAGTCAAGCGGAGTCATGATTGTATCTTTTTCTCCATCCCATGAGAATACGGACATTTCATATTTAGTGTTGAATGCTTTCATGATTTCAGCTTCCGAACATCCGTCAGCCTTCATGGTACGGTAACGGTCGCTCTGACGAATGGAGCGGTTCAGAATCTGTTCCACTTCCTCCGGTGTCAGCTGATTGGTATAAGGAGCTGTCTTACGCCCTCTCTTTTCCTTGAAGAAGCGAGGCTGCAGGTATTTGGCTACATGTTCATAAACAGCTTCTTCGGCATACTGCTGCATACGGGAATTGATAGTGGTATAAATCTTCAATCCGTCTACATACAGATTGTAGTTAGTACCGTCTTTCTTTTTATTCTTCGCACACCAGCCATACAACGGGTTGGTTTCCCAAGCCAAAGAATCTTCATAATATTTCTGCATCTGCCAGCCACGGTAATCGCTCCGGTCCGGTTTACGAGCGGTCATTACGCCACGCAGGTATTCACGGAAATAGGTAGCCAATCCGTCTTTATGGTCGACAGGCTGAAATTTCAGCACCAACGGAAGTGCCTGCAAAGAATCACATTCTTCCTGAGTAAGGAAGCCTGCCTTACGCATCTGGTCGAGCACGGTATTACGACGTCCGCGAGAACGTTCATTAAAACGACGAGGGTTATAGAGAGAAGGGTTCTTACACATACCTATCAAGGTAGCGGCTTCTTCTATTTTCAAGTTCTTCGGATCTTTGGCAAAATACGTCTTAGCCGCTGTCTTAATACCTACGGCATTGTTCAGGAAGTCGAACTTATTAAGATACATGGTAAGAATTTCTTCCTTTGTATAATAGCGTTCCAGTTTTACCGCAATCACCCACTCGATAGGTTTCTGCAACAGACGCTCCATTACATTGTCGGCTGTCGGTGAATAGAACTGCTTAGCCAACTGCTGGGTAATGGTACTACCTCCACCGGCATGTTTCTGCATGAAGATTCCACGCTTGATAACCGCACGCATGAAAGCACGGGCGTCGATACCGGAATGGTCTTCAAAACGCACATCTTCAGTGGCCACCAAGGCATGTACCAGATGGGGAGAGAGGTCTTCATAGCCCACATACACTCGGTTTTCCTTACTAAGCGACCAGGTTCCCAACAGCTTTCCGTCTTCAGAAATGACCTGAGTAGCAAACTTCAGATTCGGGTTTTCCAGCTCTTCTACCGGGGGAACATAACCTATTTTACCTTTTGCAATGGCCGTAAAAACGATGGCAACTGCGGCAATGCAGATGAACACAAAACCCCACATTGCATATATAAATATCTTTCTCATACTTTTATTATATTCATTAATTAGACTTTTAAGCCGCAAATTTACGGAAAATCTTTGTAACAAAGACTTATTTTCCGCAATATCCTCTTAAATGCGAAAACGTAGTCCGAAATATCCTAAAAACGGTGGGATTTCTATTTTTTTTACCTACCTTTGAACTCCGGTATTATAAAAGTAATCAAAAACAGCTAACATGGAAAATAGAAGTTTAGTTACTATCGCCGAACATTCCAAAGAGAAAATCATGTATCTTCTGGAAATGGCAAGAGAGTTTGAAAAGAAACCTAACCGCCGCCTGCTGGCAGAAAAAGTAGTTGCCACTCTGTTCTTTGAACCATCTACCCGTACCCGTCTGAGCTTTGAAACGGCAGCCAACCGTCTGGGAGCAAGAGTCATCGGATTTACAGATCCAAAGGTGACCAGTTCTTCTAAAGGAGAAACGCTGAAGGATACCATCATGATGGTGAGCAACTATGCAGACATCATCGTAATGAGACATTATCTGGAAGGTGCTGCACGTTACGCCAGTGAAGTGGCTCCGGTGCCCATCGTAAATGCCGGAGATGGTGCAAACCAGCATCCTTCACAAACAATGCTGGATTTATACTCCATCTATAAGACTCAAGGTACACTGGAAAACCTGAACATTTATCTGGTAGGTGACTTGAAATACGGAAGAACGGTTCACTCGCTGCTGATGGCTATGCGACACTTCAATCCTACTTTCCATTTCATTGCTCCGGACGAACTGAAGATGCCGGACGAATACAAGCTGTATTGCCAGGAACATCACATCAAATACGTGGAACATACTGATTTCACGGAAGAAACCATTGCAGATGCAGACATTCTGTATATGACTCGTGTTCAGCGGGAACGTTTCACTGACCTGATGGAATATGAAAGAGTGAAAGATGTGTATATTCTGAACAACAAGATGCTGGAACATACACGCCCGAACCTGAAAATCCTCCACCCGCTTCCTCGTGTGAACGAGATTACTTACGACGTGGACGACAATCCGAAAGCTTACTATTTCCAACAGGCCAAGAACGGTCTTTATGCCCGTCAGGCCATCCTTTGCGATGTGTTAGGAATTACACTCGACGAGGTAAAAGCTGATACTGAAAAATAATCCGGAAACTATTCAATTCAAGTAACTATGAGTGAAAAGAAAGAATTACAGGTGGCTGCGCTGAAAAACGGAACAGTCATTGACCATATACCTTCCAATAAGTTATTTACAGTCGTATCCTTGCTGGGACTGCAGGATGAAGATGCCAACATCACAATAGGCAACAACTTTGAAAGTAAGAAATTAGGCAAGAAGGGAATCATCAAAATTGCCGACCGCTTCTTTACGGAAGAAGAAATCAGCCGCTTGTCGGTAGTTGCTTCCAAAATCAAGCTGAATATCATCCGCGACTATGAAGTCGTAGAAAAGAAAGAAGTGGAAATGCCTGACGAGCTGAGAGGCATCGTGAAGTGCAACAACCCGAAATGTATCACCAACAACGAGCCGATGCAAACATGGTTCCACGTTGTCGACAAGGAAAAAGGCTTGTTGAAGTGCCATTACTGCGAAAAAGAACAGCAGAAGGATAACATCAAACTTCTGTAAACCATGAAGCAGGACTGGAAACCAGGTACAATGATTTATCCTCTTCCGGCGGCCTTGGTTACATGCGGCAGCTGCGAAGAAGAATATAACATTATCACCGTAGCGTGGGTAGGTACAATCTGTACCAACCCACCTATGTGTTATATTTCTGTCAGACCGGAACGGCATTCCTATCCTATTCTGAAAAAGAATATGGAGTTTGTCATTAATCTGACCACCAAAGATATGGCTTTTGCCACAGACTGGTGCGGAGTTCGTTCAGGCAAAGACTACAACAAGTTCCAGGAAATGAAATTAACTCCAGGAAAGGCAGCCATGGTGCAGGCTCCTCTCATTGAAGAGTCGCCACTCTGCATTGAATGCCGGGTAAAGGAAATCGTCGCTTTAGGTTCACATCACATGTTTATTGCGGACGTAGTCAACGTGAAAGCAGACGATAAATACCTGAACTCGGAAACCGGCAAATTTGAACTGGCTCAATCTAACCTACTGGTTTATGCCCACGGGGGATATTACGAATTAGGAGAGAAAATCGGCAAGTTCGGATGGTCGGTAGAGAAAAAGAAATAACTGATTTATGATAAAAGAAGCCCTATTCACCCTCATTGGAAGCGGTGTGCTGGCAGTATGTGAGCTGCAAGCACAGGCCGTAACTACGCCCATGGTTACGCTGAAACAGCCGCGCTTCAACCTGGGAGTGAAAGCCGGCTTCAACTCTTCCATGTTCTTTACGGATGAGATTTCAATTAACGGCAAAGAACTGGAACTTGCCCAAAATAACTATAAAGTAGGTTATTTTGCAGCGGTGTTCTGCCGCTTCAACATGAAGAAACACCACTTCATACAACCGGAATTTTCCTGCAATATCACTCAAGGAAGTGTTTCTATTCCCAGCACATTAGCCAACTCGGAAATTCTGAAGGAGAATGCCCTTATCAAGAAAAAAATGACGACACTTGACCTGCCCATTCTTTACGGCTATAAGTTCATTGACGTACATCCGTATGGAATGGCATTTTTCGTAGGTCCCAAGGTGACATGGGTATGGGAGAAACATTGTTCAACCGAATTTACAGGCTTCCACCAACAGGAAATAAAGGAAGAGCAATATCCGTTCCAGTACAGCGGAGTCGTGGGACTGGCCGTCAACGTATCCAACATCTTCTTTGATTTCCGTTACGAGGTGGGACTTCATAACACCATCCGTTCTATCACCTATAACACCGACCTGACCGAGGCTCCGCATAATGAAGGAAAAATTAAGCTGGAACAACGGAAAAACATTCTGAGTTTTTCGGTCGGAGTTATCTTCTAACAGGATTTTTCACTTTAAAACAACTATATCATGAAACGAGACGATTCTATTTTTAGCATCATTGAGAAAGAACATCAGAGACAACTAAAAGGTATTGAACTGATTGCCTCAGAAAACTTTGTAAGTGAACAAGTCATGCAGGCTATGGGTTCTTGCCTGACCAACAAATATGCAGAAGGGTATCCTGGAAAAAGATATTACGGAGGATGCGAAGTGGTAGACCAGAGCGAACAGCTGGCCATCGACCGTATCAAGCAGATTTTCGGAGCTGAATGGGCAAACGTACAGCCTCACTCAGGTGCACAGGCCAATGCTGCCGTATTCCTGGCAGTATTGAATCCGGGCGACAAGTTCATGGGCTTGAATCTGGCACATGGTGGACATCTGTCTCATGGCTCTGCAGTAAATACTTCAGGTATTCTGTACACTCCATGCGAATATAATCTGAACAAGGAAACGGGTCGCGTAGATTATGACCAGATGGAAGAAATCGCATTGAGAGAGCATCCGAAATTGATTGTAGGCGGTGGTTCTGCTTATTCACGTGAATGGGACTACAAACGCATGCGTGAGATTGCCGACAAGGTAGGTGCTATCCTGATGATTGATATGGCACATCCAGCCGGACTGATTGCTGCCGGTTTGCTTGACAATCCGGTAAAATACGCACATATCGTGACTTCAACTACTCACAAAACGCTTCGTGGTCCGCGTGGTGGTATCATCCTGATGGGTAAAGACTTCCCTAACCCATGGGGAAAGAAAACTCCGAAAGGCGAAATCAAGATGATGTCACAATTGCTGGATTCGGCTGTATTCCCCGGTATTCAGGGTGGCCCGCTGGAACACGTCATTGCAGCTAAAGCCGTAGCATTCTACGAATGTATGCAACCGGAATACAAAGAATACCAGATTCAGGTACAGAAGAACGCCCGTGTGTTGGCGCAAGCCTTGATGGATCGTGGTTTCACCATCGTATCGGGAGGAACAGATAATCACTCTATGCTGGTAGACCTGCGCAGCAAATATCCGGATTTGACAGGAAAAGTAGCTGAAAAAGCGTTGGTAGCAGCCGACATCACCGTCAACAAGAACATGGTACCGTTCGACACTCGCTCTGCATTCCAGACATCAGGTATCCGTCTGGGAACTCCGGCCATTACGACCCGTGGCGCCAAAGAAGACTTGATGTACGAAATTGCAGAAATGATTGAAACCGTACTGTCAAATGTAGACAACGAAGAGGTTATCGCTTCCGTACGTCACCGCGTAAATGAAACGATGAAAAACTATCCTATATTTGCATATTAACTAAACGACTAAAAACGAAACAAAATGAAGAAAATGAATTCTATGGCTATCTTACTGAGTGCATGCTTGGTATTTAGCGGGTGTGGTATGACAAATACAGCCAAAGGTGGAATGATTGGTGCAGGAAGTGGAGCTGCCCTGGGAGCATTGATCGGAGGTATCGCCGGTCACGGAAAAGGAGCTGCCATCGGAGCAGCTGTAGGTGCAGCTGTGGGTACAGGTGCCGGTGTACTAATTGGTAAGAAGATGGACAAAGCCGCTGCACAGGCAGAACAGATTGAAGGTGCACAGGTAGAGCAGGTAACCGACAACAACGGCTTGCAGGCAGTAAAAGTAACTTTCGACTCTGGCATCTTGTTTAATACCAGCAGCGCAACATTAAGCACTTCTGCCAAATCTGCATTGAGCAAATTTGCCAACAATGTACTTAACCAGAACAAGGACATGGACGTAGCCATCTACGGATATACTGACAACACAGGTTGGAAAAACAGCACTGCAGAACAGAGCCGCCAGAAGAATCTGGACCTTTCACAAGAACGTGCCCAAAGCGTATCAAGCTATCTGTTAGCTTGTGGTGCTTCTTCCAGTCAGATTAAATCTGTCACAGGTATGGGTGAAGAAAATCCTGTAGCTGACAACTCAACCGCTGCAGGCCGTCAGGAAAACCGCCGTGTAGAAGTGTATATGTATGCCAGCCAGCAGATGATTCAGCAGGCTGAAGCTGGAACTTTGCAATAAATCGAAATTTCATAACAACAAACATCCTTATGCCGGGTCTTTCAGACTCGGCATAATTTTCATCCCCACATCAAACACTAATGAACAGAAAACGAATTCTAAGATACATACGCAATCTGATTATCTTTTTCTTTGCATCTACCATTCTTTCCGTCGTTGCCTTAAGATTTATTCCGGTCTACATCACGCCCCTGATGGTGATACGAAGCGTAGAACAACTGGCAAAAGGTGAAAAGGTAGTCATGAAGCACAAATGGGTACCTAAAGAGGAAATATCACGTCACCTTCCGATGGCGGTCATTGCCTCTGAAGACAACCGTTTTGCCAGCCACAACGGATTCGACTTCAAGGAAATCAGCAGGGCTATCGAAGAAAATAAAAAGCGTAAAAAAGCCAGAGGAGCAAGTACCATCAGCCAGCAGACAGCCAAGAATGTATTCTTATGGCCCTCCTCTTCCTGGGTCAGAAAAGGATTCGAAGTCTATTTCACGGTACTGATTGAACTGATATGGGATAAAGAAAGAATCATGGAAGTTTACCTGAACTCCATCGAAATGGGGGATGGTATATATGGAGCAGAAGCCGTGGCGAAAGCTCACTTTCACACCACGGCCTCTCAACTCACCCGCAAACAATGTGCACTTATTGCAGCCAGTCTGCCGAATCCAAGAAAATACAATTCCGGAAAACCCAGCCCTTATATGTACAAGCGCCAGCGGAAAATCGTGTATCTGATGAAATGTGTTCCTACATTCCCGGAAAAAGCTGAAAAGTAAGGAGACTTCTCGGGGCTAAGGCTCCGGATCTCCTTTCAAAATCGGAAGCGTAATCTTATATTTCACCGCTAAAATACGGGCTACAAACACAGTTACTCCACCAATAATCTGTGCAAGCACGGATTCCATATCCAGCATCAGACAAATCCAGTAAACCAGTCCGCCAATCACACAAGCCATGGCGTAAATCTCTTTACGGAATATCAGCGGAATCTCGTTGATAAATATATCACGCAGCACTCCTCCAGCTGCACCGGTAATACTACCCATGATAATGGCAATCCAGAACGGATAACCCAGCGCATACGCCTTACTGAATCCTACAACCGTGAACAAGGCCAGACCAATGGTGTCAAAAATAAAGAAAGTATTATTCAGGCGAATGACATACTTTCCGAACAAGATGACAAAGAACATGGCGAAAGCCGTACAAATGAGGTACATCGGGTCGGTCATCCAGGCTGGAGTCACATCCAGCAAAACATCACGAATGGTTCCACCACCGATAGCCGTAGCCAGTCCCACCACATAAGCGCCAAACCAGTCGAACCGTTTCGCCGAAGCAAGGCGTATACCACTTATGGCAAATGCAAAAGTCCCCACAAAATCCAGTATCGTTACAAACGAAGGCATCTGAAAAAAAACATTCATAGCAATAATTTTACCAAGTATAACTCAAACCAAAACTAAGCAGTTCCTGCAACTGAAAATAACTGTCGCCCTCCTCACGTACAACCCCGTCGTCAAACCTTCCGTGGACAAACAGTTTCGTAGAAAGATATTTGTTGATGGAGAAAGTGAAGGTGTTTTCCCATTCCGCCAGCACCTTCTCATAGTTGGTGGTATAGGAAAAGCGTGACTCCCACATCAGGACAGAAAACACTTTCCACTTCAAGGTGGATTCCACACGGGAACCCCATACGCTTTCCCGCTTGTGGCCTTCCTTGATATTGAACTTTGTAGGGTCTACCCTGTCGCTGGCCACACTGTACAGGCTGTAGTTTATCGGATTCACCAGCACAGACAGGTTGCACACCCCGTCTTTCACATACTTGTAGTCCATACCGAGACCGACATTCAGTTCGGCCGGTGAGAAGAAGGCGGACACCAGATTGTCGGAGTTGGTTTCATAGTTCGAGAAGAACTGCGTCTTGAATTCCGCCGACAACGTATAGTACCATGTGCTGAAAGCCTTATAACCCAGCTTGGAGCTCAAACGGAGCAGGTCATTGTTGGCTTTGTAGCTATGCACCGTATCCGAAGGCGCCGTGATGAACCCCAGCTTCCACTCTACCTTGTTTTCAAACTGGATGCGCTGCCGGTCATCGTAATTCGCCTGCCAGGTGAATCCGGACAGCAGTGATTTCGTGCTTTCCCCCCCTTTATACCAGTTGTCCGAAATGTAGTTCTGCGAGAATTGCAGGTAACCGTTTCCGCCGAACGTCCAGAAATTAGGCTTGATAACCAGCAGGTCCTTTTCTGTCACCTGGTTGGGCAGTTCACCTCCCTGCATCATCTCCAGCAGGTTTTCTTTCCGTGGCTGGTTCACCATCTTCTCCCCGAGAATCGGTTTCAGTCCCTTCAGGTTTTCCTCATTCTGCTTCACCAGACCCGGATAAGCCAGATAGAAAGAAAGCAGCTGGCGGTTCACCGCCTTGTCCACCTGCGCGGAACGCTGCAAGTCTGCCACCTTAGGCAACTGTTTTTCCAACACATTTTCTTTTACAAAAGGTATCCGGGGCTTCCAGTCGGAAATACTGAAGGCCTGTTCTATCGGTGCCTCATAATAAGTAGCCGGCATCGACAATTTATAATAATCCGGATTCGGACGGATACCCGTTATCAGCAGATAAATGTCGTCCCAGCGTTCCAGCTGCGCATCATAATCCCTGCGGAAATCCCGCATCATCTGACAGAAACGCTGCACTTCCCGCGGAGGAAGCTCCACCTTTTTCTTTACAGCCGGAACTACTTTCTTCTGTGCTGCATCCTGCAAGCTGTCTACAGGAGCTGTTACATTCAAAGAATCTACCGCATTTTTTAGTGTATCCGATTTTATCGCATCCGAAGACACTTCCATTTCTTGTGCGGCCAACCCACCGCACACCATAAGCAATACCAAGAAAAGACTCGTCTTTTTCATTTTTGTCATTCTTAAAATCTTGTGCAAAAGTACGATTTATTTCTAAAAGAAGTTAGCTTTCACACCTACTAATTGTACTTAAAAACAATTTTCTACCCGCCTTTGTTTAAAATTTCATTCGTACATCCATCGGAAAACGTAAGGATATTTAAAGTTAAACGTGGTTTTGCTCTACTTACTTTTGCGGGTTCAGCTTTTTTTTATAATTTTGCAAACTTGAAGAAGTAGTTCTTCCATGTCGGTAGAAATATTGCTCACCGGCATTTTGGCTGTCACTTTCTTAAGAGAAAAGAAAGCAGGCAGCATTAAACTGTTGAATTTAATTTTTAAATATTCATATTGTGGCAGAAACAAAGTATATTTTCGTAACAGGTGGTGTAGCCTCTTCATTAGGAAAAGGTATCATCTCATCATCTATCGGCAAGTTGCTGCAAGCCAGAGGCTACAGCGTAACCATCCAGAAGTTCGACCCGTATATCAACATCGACCCGGGGACTCTGAATCCTTATGAACACGGAGAATGCTACGTAACCGTAGACGGACACGAAGCCGACCTTGACCTGGGACATTATGAACGGTTTCTGGGAATCCAGACCACCAAAGCCAACAACATCACCACCGGACGCATCTACAAGAGTGTAATCGACAAGGAACGCCGTGGTGACTATCTTGGCAAAACCATCCAGATTATCCCGCACATCACCGATGAAATCAAGCGTAACGTCAAATTGCTGGGCAACAAATATAAATTCGATTTCGTCATCACCGAAATCGGAGGTACCGTGGGCGACATCGAATCACTTCCTTACCTGGAAAGTATCCGTCAGCTGAAATGGGAACTGGGCAAGAACGCCTTGTGCGTGCACCTTACCTACGTACCTTATCTGGCTGCCGCCGGCGAATTGAAGACCAAACCGACACAGCACTCCGTGAAAGAACTTCAGTCGGTAGGTATCCAGCCCGACATTCTGGTGCTCCGCACGGAGCATGAACTCAGCACGGGGCTGAGAAAAAAAGTAGCCCTGTTCTGCAATGTAGACGAAAACGCGGTTATCCAGTCAATGGACATGCCGACCATCTACGAAGTGCCTCTGCGCATGCAGGAACAGAAACTGGATGTAACCATCCTTGAAAAAATGGGGCTTCCGGTGGGTGAGACTCCTACCCTCGGCCCGTGGAGAGACTTCCTGAACCGTCGTCACAATGCCACTGAGAAGGTAAGAATCGGACTGGTAGGAAAATACGACTTGCAGGATGCATATAAATCAATTCTGGAAGCCCTTTCACAAGCTGCAACTTATAATGACCGCAAGGCCGACATTCACTTTATCAATAGTGAGAACCTGACCGACGACAACATTGAAGAACACCTGAAAGACATGGACGGTGTCATCATCTGCCCGGGATTCGGACAGCGTGGTATCGAAGGTAAGTTCGTAGCTATCAAGTACTGCCGTACACACAACGTACCGACATTCGGTATTTGTCTGGGTATGCAGTGTATTGCCATCGAGTTCGCACGAAACGTACTGGGATATGCCGATGCCAACAGCCGTGAAATGGACGAAAAGACTCCGCACAATGTAATCGACATCATGGAGGAACAGAAATCCATCACGAACATGGGTGGTACCATGCGTCTGGGAGCTTACGAATGCGTTATCGACCCGAACTCCAAGACTTATGAGGCTTACCAGAGTGAGCACATCCAGGAACGTCACCGCCACCGTTACGAATTCAACAACAGCTACAAGGAAGAATTCGAAAAGGCGGGTATGAAGTGCGTAGGTATCAATCCGGAATCAGACCTGGTGGAAATCGTGGAAATCCCGACCTTAAAATGGTTTATCGGTACACAGTTCCATCCGGAATACAGCAGTACGGTATTGAAACCACATCCGTTGTTCCTGTCGTTCATCAAGGCAGCTATCAGCAAATAAACCAAACATAACATTGTAAAGAAATAGAAATGGACAAAAACACGTTAGTGGGCTTTATCCTGATTGGAGCGGTTATCGTGGGATTCGGTATCTACAACCGCCCCAGCCAGGAAGAAAGAGCACGCGCACAGCACTATCAGGACTCTATCCAACAGGTTATCAAGCAACAACAGGAAGCTCAGGAAAAGCAGGCTGCTGCAGCCATTGAAGCTGCACGCCCTGACAGCACTTCCCTCTTCTTCCAGGCCGCACAAGGTACGGAACAGTTTACCGTACTGGAGAACGAGCTGGTTCAGCTGACTTTCTCCAACAAAGGCGGACGAGTAAGCAAGGCCCTGCTGAAAGAGTATAAAGACCAGAAGAAGCAGCCTCTCGTTCTGTTCGACGGCGAAGATGCTTCCATGAATTTCGGTTTTGAAGGAAAGAACGAGAACATTCTCAGCCAGCAGATGTATTTCGAGGCTACCAATGTGACCGATTCTACCGTGACCATGCGACTGAACGCAGCCAACGGCGGACACCTGGACTTCAACTACCGACTACTGCCCAATTCGTACATGGTAGACCTTACCGTTCAAGCCAGCGGCATGCAGAATTTCTTCTCTCCTTCTACCAAGAGCATGAACATCGAATGGAAACAGCGTGCCCGCCAGATGGAGAAAGGTTACAACTTCGAACAGCGTTACACGTCATTGACCTACAAGCCGGTGGACGACAGTTTTGATTACTTGAGCGAAACAAAGGATGAAAAAGAAACCATTCCTGAATCACTCGACTGGGTAGCTTTCAAGAATCAGTATTTCTCCTGCGTGTTCATGGCAGAGCAGAACTTTGACAACGCTACGCTCGAATCTAAAATGGAACAGCAAGGAAGCGGTTACATGAAGAACTATGCAGCCGACATGAAGACAGCTTTCGACCCAACAGGTGCCAAAGCTTCACACCTGCAGTTCTACTTTGGTCCGAACCACTTCAAGACACTGCTGGCCAGCAACGACCTGAGCTTTAAAGATAAAGATCAGGAACTGGAAGACCTGGTTTACCTTGGATGGCCGATTATCCGCCTGATTAACCGCTGGTTTACCATCAACTTGTTCGACTGGCTGTCAGGCTGGGGACTGAGTATGGGCATGGTTATTCTGCTTATGACCATCATCGTCAAGGTACTGGTACTCCCCACCACTTGGAAGTCTTTCATCTCATCTGCCAAGATGCGTGCCCTGAAACCGTATGTAGATAAGATTAACGCCAAATATCCGAAGCAGGAAGATGCCCTGAAGAAACAGCAGGAAACCATGGCCCTCTATCGCCAGTACAATGTCAGCCCGATGGGAGGCTGTCTGCCGATGCTGTTACAGACTCCGGTGTTCATGGCCCTCTTCTTCTTTGTGCCAAACGCTATCGAGTTGCGTCAGCAGGGATTCTTGTGGGCTGATGACCTTTCGGCTTACGACGACCTGATCAGCTGGAGCTACCACATTCCGTTGTTAGGCAATCACCTGAGTCTGTTCTGTCTGCTGTTCAGCATCACTACGGTGCTCAACCAGATTATCATGATGAAACAGCAGGATATGGGCAACAATCCGCAGCTGGCTGCCATGAAATGGATGATGTACATCATGCCTGTAATGTTCTTCTTCATCTTCAACGACTACGCATCCGGATTGAGCTACTACTATTTCATCTCCGGTCTGATTGGTATCATTACCATGTGGATTATGCGCCGCATGACCGATGAAAAGAAACTGCTCGCCCAGCTGGAAGCCAACAAGAAAGAACCTTCACAACAAAAGGCAAGCGGACTGATGGCTAAACTGGAAGCCCTGCAGAAAGAGCAGGAACGTCTCCAGAAAGAACGTCAGGAACGCATGGGAGGTAAGAAAAAATAAAAAGATTATCTTCATACTGCAGAACGCCCCTCAATGGCATACAGACAAGCCATCGAGGGGCGCTCTTTTTTCTGCTACATTCCTCTTTTTCCATTTATTGTCTTACCTTTGCAGAAAAGAATTGTCACACAGATTAAAACCATCAAATAAACACATGAAAAAAACAGATTTTATGACTATGACAGCAGCCATGATGCTCGCCACATCGGCCTGTGTAGGTCCTGAAAAAGCCGCACAGACAGATGGCTCCATCATCGGCAAACAGGAGGTTACGGTAAAAGACGGCCGTATGACCCCTGAAACACTCTGGGCCATGGGACGCATCGGAAGTTCCTGTGTATCGCCCGATGGCAAACGCATTGCCTACACGGTGTCTTACTACAGTGTGAAAGAAAACAAGAGCCACCTGGTAATCTACGTAATGAATGCCGACGGTTCAGACAACCAGTTGCTCACCACTACAGCTGCCAGCGAAGGAGAACCTGCATGGATTAAGAACGGCAGCAAGCTTGCTTTCCTGGCACCCGATGCCGACGGTAACAGCCAGATTTGGGAAATGAATCCCGACGGCAGCGAACGCGTACAGCTTTCTTCATTTGCCGGGGGAATCGACGGATTCAAGTTCTCACCCGACGAGAGCAAGGTGCTCTTCATCTCACAGGTGAAATACGGCGAACGCACCGTCGACAAGTATCCTGACCTGGACAAGGCCAGTGGAATGGTGATAGACGACCTGATGTACAAACACTGGGATGAATGGGTACAGACCGTACCGCATCCGTTCGTGGCTCCATTTGCCGGAAATAAAGTGGGCGAAACAACCGACATCCTGGCCGGCGAACCCTACGAATCGCCGATGAAGCCTTTCGGTGGCATCGAACAGCTTACCTGGAGTCCTGACTCCAAATCCATCGCATATACCTGCCGCAAGAAAACCGGACTGGAATATGCTATTTCTACCGATTCGGACATTTACCTGTATAATCTGGAAACCAAGCAGACCCGCAATCTCTGCAAGGAAGACTCTACCGACAAGAACATGGGTTACGACACGAACCCGCAGTTCTCCCCCGACGGCGGATTCATTGCCTGGCAAAGTATGGAACGCGACGGATACGAAAGCGACCGCAACCGCCTTTGCGTAATGGATTTGAAAAACGGCAAAAAGACTTACGTTACAGAAGCCTTCCAGTCGGGCGTAGACAGCTACTGCTGGGCTCCGGACAACCAGACACTCTATTTCACCGGTGTATGGCATGCCACCAGCATGATTCACCGTACAAACCTGAAGGGTGAAGTAGAACAGCTTACAGAAGGCATGTACGACTATGCTTCTGTAGAAATGCTGGGCGACGGGCAGCTTCTCACCAAGCGCCACTCTATCAGCGAAGCCGACGAGCTGTTCACCGTCAATCTGAAGAAGGCCAACGAGGTAACCCGCATCACGCAGGAAAACGACCATATCTTCAAGCAGCTGAAGTTAGGTAAAGTAGAAGCCCGCTGGACAAAGACCGTCGACGGTAAAGACATGCTCTCGTGGGTAATCTACCCGGTAGACTTCGACCCGAACAAGAAATACCCCACCCTGCTGTTCTGCGAAGGTGGTCCGCAAAGCCCCGTGAGCCAGTTCTGGAGCTACCGCTGGAACTTCCAGATTATGGCTGCCAACGATTACATCATCATCGCTCCCAACCGCCGCGGTTTGCCGGGATTCGGCATGGAATGGCTGGAAGAAATCAGCACCAACTACGGCGGACACTGCATGGACGACTACCTGACTGCCATCGACGACATTGCCAAAGAACCGTACGTAGATAAAGACCGCCTGGGCTGCGTAGGTGCCAGCTTCGGAGGATATTCAGTGTACTGGCTGGCCGGACACCACAACAAGCGCTTCAAGGCCTTCATCGCACACGACGGATTCTTCAACATGGAACAGCAGTATCTCGAAACCGAAGAACTCTGGTTCACCAACTGGGATTTGGGTGGCCCGTACTGGGACAAGAACAACCCAGCTGTAAAGCGTAGCTATGCCAACTCTCCTCACCTGTTTGTCGACAAATGGGATACTCCTATCCTCTGCATCCACGGCGAGAAAGACTACCGCATCTTGGCCTCACAAGGTATGGCCGCATTCAACGCAGCCAAACTGAGAGGCATTCCTGCCGAACTGCTGATTTTCCCGGACGAAAACCACTGGGTATTGAAACCGCAGAACGGTATTTTGTGGCAACGTACTTTCTTCAACTGGCTTGACCGCTGGCTGAAGCCACAGAAATAAGTCACGCACATCCGGACGCCCTAAAAAAGTTTTTTCTATTTCCTTGAATTTCAAACGATTTTAAAAATCTTCGAAAAATTCTTACAAAAAAAAGAGCGTCCGGATTTGCATATTAAAATAAAAAGCCATACCTTTGCATCGCTTTTGAGAAAGACACTTCGGGGTGTAGCGCAGTCCGGTTAGCGCACCTGCTTTGGGAGCAGGGGGTCGTGGGTTCGAATCCCGCTACCCCGACAAGAAGAAAGGCAACTTATCCAATACGATGAGTTGCCTTTTTTCTTTTATTGTATTTTCCCTCAAAAACAGCCCCCTCAAACGGTTTTCAAAAACGCCTACAAGCCGCAAAACGATTTGTGAGACTTTCTCAAAACGATTTGTGTGATTTTCACGTCTATTAATATAAAACGAAATGTGATTTTTACGCAAAACAAATAAGGCTAAAAGATTTCCCCATCCTCTAGCCTTTTTATTGATTTATTAAATGCTACTTAAATACTAAATAAATTCTTTTTTATAAAGCATTACATCAGTATAAGTAGAATTGTAATTCATTCTAGCATTGAATTCTTCCTTTTTCGCATTATTAAACGGATTACCAATATTGGGATGATTACCCATCCAGCAGCACAACTCTAATATAGATGATTTGTTGCTTGTAAAATAAATGAATGACTTATCCACTAGTATGGATAATACATCTAAGTAATCTGAAAGCCTCCAATTCATGCGATAAGTTCCGACTTCAGTAGAAAGATAAGGAGGATCAACTAAAAATACGACATTGGGCAAATTCTTGTATTTCTTGACCAATTCTTTATAATCACAAGAAACTATTTCAAGCCCATTCAAATAATCAGTACATAACGGATAATCTTGCTTCCTTATGTTATTATAAAAGCTTTCCCTTTGCAAATCCTTTAGATTCATACAATATTTCATAGAAAATAGTAATGAAGAAGATATGGTAATATAATCAACAAAACCAGTCGTTTCTTCTTGACGAAGTCGTTCTAATATCAACCCTCGTATCGGTTCTGGAATCAATTTTTGTCGTGGACAATCAATCGTAAGCTTACGCAAATCAGAAAGTAATGCATTCGTCCGATTGATATTATTTAATCGCATTCTGTAATTATCATAGTCGTTATATATTACTGTTGCATTCGGTTTTTCTCTTTTAGTAATATGTGACAGAAGCCCAGAACCTCCAAATAAGTCAACGAAAACAGAGTTATCTGGATATTCTTTCAATACTTCTTTAAATTTCTGTGCAAACATTCTTTTTTGTCCTACAAATGGTAATGGTGCTGATAAATATTCCGTATTCATTTTCTTTGTGTTTGATTATGATACAAAATTCTTGAATGATCACGTCAAACACAAAAAATAAGCTATAATCAAACTGAACAAGGCGCACAGTTTTTTTTCATTCTATTGATTATCTTATATATTTCTCTTTCTGATATTCTATATTTTGAGGATAAAACAGATACAATGTATACTACTTTATACCCCGTGTTGTACATATTTTCATAGTCAATGTATAAATCTACATATTTATAATCACTAACCTTTAGACCTAATTCAAAAAGCCGTTTTAATAAGTCTTTGTTAAAGTATAATATCTCAAATGCAGTCATAATAGATTATTTAATTATCTTTGTAACGCCAATCACATATTTAATGCATAAAATGCGCAGCCTCACAGTGGAGGATATTTCCCCCGGCTGTGTGAGGTTGCGCATTTGCGTAGAGTATGTGATTGGCGTCTATACTTTAACTAAACAAGCCGGGGGCTTTCTTTTCCCGGATTTATATCACAAAAATATAGTAATCTATGCGATTGACAAAGCTTAATAAGTAGAATATGGGTAGAGTCTAAGAAATCTACCAGAACTCTACCGAGCGGCGAAATTGGGCTGAAAATCGAGTCGTTTTTTTCTACTCTTTACGGCCTTCAAATCGCGTAAAATTGTTGATGAAAGAACCTCCGAGTAGATTTCCGTCGTCTTCACAGAAGTATGCCCTAAAAGCTTTTGCACGGTCGTTATTGGAACCCCTTGATGAATGAGTAATGTAGCACATGTATGACGGGCCGTGTGGTAGGTTATGTGCTTCTTTATGCGTGCCATTTCTGCTATCTGTGCGAGATATTTGTTCACATCTGAATTGCATCCAAGGATGGCAAATTCTTCTATGTTGTAACAGTCTAAAATTGTGAGTGCTTTCCCCTCGAAAAGCAGATGTAACGGAAGCCGGAGTTCGATTCCGGTCTTGATGGATTTGAAATGTAGCCAACGCTTCCCGTTCACACGGATAAAATTAGCTGGTGTAAGCTGACAGAAGTCAGAAAATCGCAATCCAACGTAGCAGCAAAATAAGAAGGCATCAAGCACATGACGAAGCTTCTGGTCGTGCACTTCAAGGTTCTCCAGCTTCCTTAATTCATCCGGTGTCAGGAACTCGTGCCGTCCTCGTTCCTGCTTAATCTTAAATTTGCGAAACGGGTAAGCATCGGCATGAATGTATCCCTGGTTTATTGCTTCATTAACCAGAGTCCGAAGCTGGCGAAGGTGTTTGGCAACCGTGTTCACGCCATTTCCTTTTTCCCGAAGATAGGTCTCAAAGTCCTTTAAGAAGCTATACGTTATGTCTTTGAAGTCCAACCCCGGTCTGAACTCCTGCAGGACATTTATTGTCGTTATCAGGTTGTCTTTTGTACTTTGGCGTCTATCTGAGTGCTTAACATATTCTTTAGCGAATATAGGGAAGGTAACATTAACGGGGGTATTTTTCTTTATCGCATCCCGAAGTAAAGCTAAAGTCGGTTGTATTCCACGTTTCCATAACGATAGTTCTATACCTTGAAGATGCAGCATAAACTCAAACAACATGGAATTAAGGTCATTTGCTTGCGGATGGTTACATACTTGTGCTATCTGCTTATCCCAGTGCTCCGGACGAAGATAAACGTTCGTCTTAAAATATACTTTACGTTGATTCAAAGAGGCTTCTACCTGCACAAGGGCTGTACCTTGCTTATTTAATTGATTCTTTCTATTGTAAACAAGGCGGTATCGAATTTTTTCCATTTTTTGACAAAAATAGGGATAAAAAATACAGAAAATTAAAACCTATTCAAAAAAGATATATAACACTATCAGTATTATATTTGTATTTGTAATATCAATTTTTTATAAAACACATGATAATAAAAATAACACCAGCAAAAGGAAATCCTATTGTCATTAATTTTGATTGGGTTATATCCATGTTTCGTTCTGATGATGGGAGAATTTTATACTTACAAATGGGTAATAGTATTATGTCTAATTTGGGAGTAATTACGCCTACAATTGAAATAACTGGAGTGTGGAAATTAAGTGCCGAATGGATGGAAAAAGACATTGTAGAAGGAGTTAAAAATAATGTCAGATTCATAGAATTTACCAAAGAAAGAGTTGCCTCTTATCAGACCAAGTATTATGAACCATTCTGATATATTTTATATCTGGCGGAACTGATTGGAGTTGTTTCAGCAGAAAAAGATGGGTTAATGGCGCGATCTGGTTTTCTCAGTGCAATTGGATTAAATTTGGAAGGTGATGCCAATAACGTAAATAACGGAGTTTATAAATTTGACTCACAACAGGACAATATGCCTGTGAATTATGGCATATTAGTTGCATTTTCTTGTGACGGATGGATTCGTATGCAATTATGTGCAGGTGGAGATAATGGATTAGCATATATAAGAATGCATTATAATAGTTGGACATCATGGAAACAACTATAATATTAATTTCCGAAGAGAATACTTCAGCTCGATAGAAGAAACATTCCCAGCCTTGTATGTAATCTTATATTTGTCAGTTCCGGTTCTGGATACCTCTATCGTAACGTTGCTCGTGTAGCTATATTCAGACAGCTTAGTTACACCAGCAGCATATATAGAGGCCCATGCCAATATATACGTGGCTAAATACTCCGTATTACTAGCACTAGCACGAATTGAAAGTAAATATATACTTGCCGTGTTAGTTTCTCTTATTTCAACGGATTCCCCAACTTGAAGTATTGTTGTTACCGTGCTATTAATTCCAATAAGTTCCGCCAGTGCTAAATCTGCCTGGCGGAACTGATGGGAGCGGTTCTACTGAAAGGAGTTACCAAAAGTGACTTGGATAATGGGCTTACCAGCCCATCGCGCATGATTGTAATGTTTGTGTCAGGGTATATCAATCAAATAACCCCAACCGCCAATTACATATCAGGATATGCAGTAAGATACACATCTCTTAACACAGAAATGCAGGTTGTTGTCGATTATGCAGGTAAATTATATTCGAGAACAAAGAACTTATCGGATGGCTCATGGACTGGATGGTTATAACTCAATCCACCCTCTCCATGTACCGTCCACCTTCGCCCTCCAATATCGTTTAATTGGATACATCGAGAATGCTTCTTGATACATATAGGCCGGAGAAGCAGGGTAAGTTTTAACTATGAATGTAGCATTGTTCTCTAAAATATTTCCATTGTATATATCAGTAGACAGAATATCTATATCATCTATGTTGGAGACTCCAGAATTATCACCCTGGCTGAATTTAGCAGCGGGGTGAAGCCCCGATTTTTCTAATGTTGCAATCCCAATCAGTTCCGCCAGGCAGATTTAGCACTGGCGGGACTTATTGGAACAGTAACTGGGGAAAAAGACGGTTTAATGTCAAAATCCGGATTCATAGAAAGAGGAGATATATCAGATGCAAATACCCGATTTTCCGGATTTCTTCGAACTCATGGGATGCCCAATACCCCATACCCGTCTGAGCATGGTATCTTAGTATCTATTTCAACAAGTTCTGTATGTTTACAGTTCTTTTTGAGAGGTTGGCCTGTCGAATTGTATTGGAGAAGCCTTTGGGACAACTGGAATTCTTGGAATCGAATCGGTTAATCAGCTTAGTTGTCTCCATGCGCTCCAGCTGTCAAGCCCCCATCTCATTCTTGTGTATGATGTACCGTTGTCTGAAATTGCAAGCTGAGAAACAGAGCCACCCGCTCCATCTTGAAAAACAATAATATGCCCAAGCTCTATCGGATAGTGCTTAGAAGCTATATCTTCACCCCAACAATACACTGCATAAAATCCTGAACCGGTAAGATTATTAGCATCCGTATTAATATCGACGCGGTCTCTATATTTGAACGGGAAATCAATAAGTCCCGCCAGTGCTAAATCTGCCTGGCGGAACTGATTGGAGTTGTTTCAGCAGAAAAAGATGGGTTAATGGCGCGATCTGGTTTTCTCAGTGCAATTGGATTAAATTTGGAAGGTGATGCCAATAACGTAAATAACGGAGTTTATAAATTTGACTCACAACAGGACAATATGCCTGTGAATTATGGCATATTAGTTGCATTTTCTTGTGACGGATGGATTCGTATGCAATTATGTGCAGGTGGAGATAATGGATTAGCATATATAAGAATGCATTATAATAGTTGGACATCATGGAAACAACTATAATATTAATTTCCGAAGAGAATACTTCAGCTCGATAGAAGAAACATTCCCAGCCTTGTATGTAATCTTATATTTGTCAGTTCCGGTTCTGGATACCTCTATCGTAACGTTGCTCGTGTAGCTATATTCAGACAGCTTAGTTACACCAGCAGCATATATAGAGGCCCATGCCAATATATACGTGGCTAAATACTCCGTATTACTAGCACTAGCACGAATTGAAAGTAAATATATACTTGCCGTGTTAGTTTCTCTTATTTCAACGGATTCCCCAACTTGAAGTATTGTTGTTACCGTGCTATTAATTCCAATAAGTTCCGCCAGTGCTAAATCTGCCTGGCGGAACTGATGGGAGCGGTTCTACTGAAAGGAGTTACCAAAAGTGACTTGGATAATGGGCTTACCAGCCCATCGCGCATGATTGTAATGTTTGTGTCAGGGTATATCAATCAAATAACCCCAACCGCCAATTACATATCAGGATATGCAGTAAGATACACATCTCTTAACACAGAAATGCAGGTTGTTGTCGATTATGCAGGTAAATTATATTCGAGAACAAAGAACTTATCGGATGGCTCATGGACTGGATGGTTATAACTCAATCCACCCTCTCCATGTACCGTCCACCTTCGCCCTCCAATATCGTTTAATTGGATACATCGAGAATGCTTCTTGATACATATAGGCCGGAGAAGCAGGGTAAGTTTTAACTATGAATGTAGCATTGTTCTCTAAAATATTTCCATTGTATATATCAGTAGACAGAATATCTATATCATCTATGTTGGAGACTCCAGAATTATCACCCTGGCTGAATTTAGCAGCGGGGTGAAGCCCCGATTTTTCTAATGTTGCAATCCCAATCAGTTCCGCCAGGACTGACGCAACCTGTTCTTTTGTCATCAATCCGATTGCATTTCCAGCAGCATTCACGGCCACAAAACTGGAGATGTCTTCCAAAGCAGGGAGAGCCAGTGTAGACTTTTTCAGCAGCTCCGTTTTCGACACTTTATGCGGAACGCCGTTTGTATCGTACACCTGTACCGTTTCACCATCTTCTGCTGTAGTCTGTTCCATTATAGCCTTTGCATTGTCCAGAATTTTATCTGTTGTTTCGCCGTCATACCTTGAATCGTATTTTTTATCGTCCATATCGTTTTCAATTTATCATTAAGATTAATAATATTATCAATACCGTGTAGATTATAATTGCCTTGTCCATCAGCTTGTATAATTGATTAAAAAATATCCGAAATATGGAACCTTAGCCACCAGTAGTATTATTGAATCGCCGACAGCCAAAGTATAACTTTGCACACTTCCGTTCTGGTCGTATATTCCGGCCAACGTGACGTTTTTAGAGCCTGCAAGGCATCTGAAAACCAACATAAGTCCGAAATCAGACGGAAGGCTGCTCATACCAAACATGCTTGCGACCTGCGACTCATCCGGAAGGGTCACATTATATGCGCTGCTGGCATATATAAAGAAGATATTATTCTGTGAGAAATCAATCTTGTAGGTGCTGCCTGTAATGTTAAGCCTTCCGATCTTGGTTCCAATAAACGCAGTTGCCATCAGTGGAGCATTGCTTTTCAGCCCATAGTTTTTCGTTCCACCAGATACTTCAATAAACAACCCATAGTTGGCCACGTCAAAACCATATCCGCCATACGTATTCGTCTGATTGTTTATGATTCTTCCCGCAGCTGTAAAACCAGAAGCTGTTGCCGGAACAACATTCTTCCCTATTAATACATAAGAGCTTGTGCCGCCTACACGAATCATGTCACTATAAATTGACAAACTACCTCCACCTCCGGATGCCGTTGCTTCACTACCGATTCGGCCATTTGCCAGTTCAAATCCTCCGATAGAGCCTCTTTCCAAAGAACCCTCCGCACCATCAAGATGCTTCACCTTCAGATTGTCCACGTCAATGTATTCGGCCTTGACAATCGGACGTCCGTTTTTATCAGTAGTGAAAACAGCAATCGGTTCACCGGATGTGTTGGTTACAAAGAAATTATCTGCATGTACCGTTACAGTCCTATCTTTGACGTTGATTCCTGTATCTTCCAGTTCAAGGCTTATTTCGTCCTTTGCTACCTCTACAACTGATTTACCAGACGATAGCATGAGTTCGCTAAATCTTCCGACAAGCTTCCCGTCAGACAGACTGAGGTAATTCGTTTGTTCCCTGTTACCGATATAGGCCCGTCCATACACATTGAAGTATCCCTCTTTTTTCACACGGTCGTATCCAATCGTGACTATATCTTTCCCGGAGAGGGAGTAACTGTTGATTCCCTGATAGAAGATAAGAGAAGGCGCACCGTCTCCGTATGCAGACAGCACGATTGCGGACTGGAAATCCGTGTCCGATATGTCTCCAAGTTGTACAACCACATCACCCTCCTTGGGAATATCACTACCTTCGTCACAATGATTTACAGATACTTCTATCCAATTATCGCCGACGGCAGTGACTAACCGCCACCAGTAATGGTTACTAACATTCTCATAGACTCCGGATTTGATATTGAATGACTGGCTGCGTACCAGGTTACCCACACGGAAACGGTTCTCGATGGCTTTCTCACCATCGTTTGCAAGGAAGTAACAGCGGTACACGGCGCCATGTGCGCTTGGCTGCACGTATGCTCTGCTGCCATCTGAATAGTATTTCGCGCTACCATCCGCATAATAGAACGGAACCGCATCTATACGCTCTACCTTAGTAATCGTTGCTCTGGCACCTGAAGCGTTGAACATGAAGGAAGCTCCGGCCAACTCGGTCTCCATTATTGAAAGTAACTGGAAGATAGCTTTCTTGCGCACGTACAGTTTGTCAATCCATCCGACGGATTCACCGCCTTCCTCTGAAGAGAATGACATGCCGGCCCCCATCATTCCAGTTACAAAATCGGGAGATGTAAGGAAAGGAGATATAATACCGCCAAGAAGCTTCATCAAAAACTCCGTCCGGTCAGGTGCATCCTTACGAAGATGTGTCTTCAACGATTTTAATGCACTGAATATATTCTTATCAGACGGTGTTTTTTCATCGAACGACCGGATTACATCATATACATATTGTTCAGCCTGTCTGGCTACCTCATACCGTAGCGAGTTCAGCGAGTTATCTACCGAGGATTTCCACCCCGACCCTACTTCATCCGAACAGGTAATCGTAGCCTGGCACAAGTCGTTCAACTTGCGCTGCACCTTTGTAATACGTGTATCCTTGTATCCTCCGGTAGAACCGAAATACTGTTCTGACAGCAGACGCACGTTCCACCCGATGCGGAGCGGTGTATTATTCTTTTCTATGTAGTTCCGGTCAGTAGTTCCGGTGTATTTGTTTGGGTCAAAGCTGTAGGTATTCAGGAAGTCATCTACCGCAAGCTTGTATGCCTGTTCCGCTGCGGTGATGTATTCCTGCGGCATGGCGAAGTTCAATGGTATATACTTGTCGCCCGGATTTGGTATAATCACACCTCCAGGAATCTGAGTCGTTTCATCAGGGTACACGTTGATGATTTCCCATTCCCGTGTATCTTCATGCCATGCAGCCTGGAAAGAACCGTCAGTTCCACGTCCTGCCAGCTCGCCAGTCTGGAACTGTAACATATAGTCCAGATCCGGAATCTCGTAGTCTTTCGGATTCCAGTTCATGCCGTTGTCCTTGAAGTAATATACGGTGTACTTCCGTCCTTCCTCACTGGTTTTCTCTTCCGTACGAACCGACGAAACCGTACCCACATACTGAGGATATATCTCAGCAAACGCAGCTTCTTCCGTTTCTTCCTTCACTCCGTACAAGTCTACGTTCTTGTCCACATATATTTCCCGGCTTGGAAGTTGCAGACGGGAATATCCGTACTTGGTTGCATCTATGTTTCTCGTAGAACCAAGAGGGAACAAACGGGTAAAGAATTTCACTTCCCCGTTATCTTCCTGTGCCAGATTGGTAAGTCCTTGAAGGTAGCCAAGCTCCACCACTTCCCCACGTTCAGCCTTGCAGAGATTAATCACATAACCGTCTGCCCACATTTCAGTGCCGAATGTGGCGGCGATGCCGTTGCTGCCGAAAGCCGCATCCCAGCACTTCACATTCCGGTAATCAATCACCTTGTTTTCGGCGGTAATCACCGTTCCGATGCTCCACAGATTTCCGCCTGCACGACGGTTCATGTTATCAATCCAAAGCTGAAGGTGTTCGCGCGGTCCACCGTCGTAGCTGAATTCAGAGGTAGTTCCGCCTTCCTGGAACAGCATCAGCGTGTCTTCAGCATCGTGTATCGGCGCATAGAACTTCACGCTGTATTCGTAAGTCTGTGTGTTCTTTTGTTTCGGGCGATAACGGGACTTAATTTTAAAACGAACACCTTCCAGGTCGATATAGTCATCCACATCCAGCGGAACGTATGCGGTATGGGTGAAGGATGCAGATACACTGCACTCTCCTCCTATCTCCTCTGTGACGGTAGAAGAAGAGTTCGGACTGGCTGTCAGCCGGAGGCTGTTGGCTTTATCGTATATTTTCAGTTCCATTTTATCGTCATTTAATCTGTGTTTAATTAATTCCTAAACGGATGGCTGCGGCTCCATAAATTTTACGGAAAACAGCACATAGAACCGGTCTCCTTCGTAACTTTCGTACCATTCCGGATCTGCCGGCATATCCTGGTACAACATATTGTAGGTTCGGTAATTCTTCACATTGATTGCAAGCATACCCGATGTGATGAGCGTCATCATGCGCTGGTACTTGTCCAGCCGGTCATCTTTCGAGTTCCCACGGAGAAAGAACTGCAAGGTGCGTTCGATGCTGCCCAGCTTCACGTTCGGGTTCTGAGGAAGCTCTACCCCGTTCCGTTCGCGAAAGTCTACGGTGGTAATATCCTTCGCCTTGGGCATTCGAAGCAAAGCATCCATATTCACGTGTCCGCCTTCTTCCGTCTCTCCCAGGAAAGCACCGTATTCCGTCCATACGTCCGTTCCGTTAATTGTTAGGTATCCTGTCAAATCCATATCATTTCAGTGTTATTCCGTTCAATTTCATATCACTTAAAATATCGTGTATTTCCACAAGATGTGCAGTGTGCCCAGCTATTGTGGCCAGCGTCTGGCTGTCCTGCTTCTGCGTGTTTCGGATTTCCTGCACAAACTTGTCCGTATTTGCCAGATGCGTCTGCATGTTCCGTCCTATTCCTTCAAAGGTGGATATACTGTCCTGGCTCATGGTGGTCAGCGCACCGCTGCCGGGTGACTGGCTGCTTCCGGAATCCGCAGATGAAGATTCCCAACCGAAATCTTTCATTATCTGTTCCCTTTCTGCCAGCATATCATTAATAATATCCTGATATTTGTTTCTTAATATACCGGCTTCATCTTTGGTCAGTTCACCTCCTGATTCTGCTTTTGTAGCCCATGTGTCATATAATTCCTGAATTTGCTGTTTGTATTTTCCAGCAATCAGAGAAGAGAATATGGCGTTCTGAAGGTATTTTTCAAAATTGTCTGCAAAATCCTGGTTGGTAGCATCCAAATCCGACAGCATGCTCACAAAGCTGTCACGGAATTCATCAAAGCTTACCCCGGTAAATGCTTCTTTCTCCTGTTCGGCAATTTCCTGCAACTGTTCGCTATACTTGTCAATATTCTGAATGTAGGTCACAAACTCAGAGTTGACAGCGGTCAGTACCGACACAAACTTTTCGTCTTGAAGAACTTTACCTATGACATCCGCATCCAAATTAATTACGCCACCAAATTCACGTATATTCTCTCCTGTTAATTGTGAAAGTCTTGCCCAGTCAGAGCTACCCATTCTTTCGTTTACTCTGTATCCTAATGAATGGCTGAACATACTTGACCCGCTTCCAGAAAGAGAATGCATCAACTGCCGCTGGCGTTCAATCTGCACGTCTACCAATTTTTTAGCTTCCTCGGCTGCTTTCTGAGCTTCTACACCGTAGTCGATGTCAATGTATTGCTGTTTCTTTGAAATAAGCGAATCCCATATATCAATCAGCCCTTCATACTTTGATTTCAGGTTTTCATACCCAGAATAATCAGCACCTCCGAAACCAAACAGTCCGGCTATCGTATTGCCTATTCCAGTCAATATACTAACTGACCCTGTAATAGCACTGAATGGTTTTGTCAAATCAATGCTTTCCAGTCCACTCATTACCTGACTGACTCCGTTCAATGTCTCACTCACCGCTTCCGGAACTTTTACGCCAAAGTTTCCTAACATATCCACTATGTCGTTTCCGGCATTGACGATTGCCATTCCTTTCTGTCCGATAGAATTTGCCGCATCAGTCAGACTCTTTTGGGCACTGTATCGTTTATCCTGAGCAGCACGAAGTCTTTCCTCGGCTTCGGCCTGAGTAATCAGCTTACGTGTAAGGGTTCCGGTTGCTTCGTCATATTCTTCCACGATAACGCTTCCGCCTACTTGTGCCTGTTGAAGAAGGTTCTGAGCAGAACGTACTTCCTCCATCGCAGACTTGTAATCTTCGTACCCCTTCTTCATTGTTTCGAACGGGGAACGGTCGGCCAGCTCGGAATCTATATTATTGAAAGCATCCATTACCTCCTTGTAAGATTCGGGGCTGATGTCATCGCCTATTCCTTCCAGGTATTGTTTCAGCTTCTCACGAAGGCTTTCCAGTGTATCAGTAGACACACGTTCCAGGTCACCGAAAATCTTGTCCCAGTCCATCCCTTTCTTCATTTCCTCAAAGTCCAGGCTGGCCAGCTTGTCGTCACGTTCACGGGTTAATACGTCGGCCTCTCCTTCTGTTTCCGCAGCGGCAATCTTCCGGGCATAATCCATTGCGATGGCCAGCCGCTTCTCCTGATACGTTCCGTATTGTTTATTGTAGTCGATAAGGCTCTGCGTGGCCTTGTCGCGATATTCCTGTTCAATCTGATATATCTTTTCGTTATACACCTGTTCTGCCAGCATACGGTTGGTGTTCGCCGTATTCTTTACCTCGTCGTACTGGCTCTGTGGGATATTGTCACCTTGCTTGCGCGCCTGATCCATTTTGGCAAGCATATCCCGTTCCTGCTTGTCAATGTCAGCCACAGACTCATCGTATTCCTGCTTTGCCAGTGCCATACGCTTGGCAATACCTTCCTGCATAATCTGTATGCGGAGTTTTTCAGTAGTCTGCTGTGCTTTTACGCGGGCATCGGCAAGCTGGGAGGCGTAGTCGGTTTTCTCTTCCTTCTGCTTTTTGGAGCTACCAGAGAAATCAGTGGTGTAAGCCGATGTGTCTATCTGTTTGACTATACCCTCTACTGTTTTGTTGTTCTTTGCAATTTCTTCAGAAGATTTTCTGATATTCTCCATGCGACGTTCGTATTCCTCGATAATCTTTTCCGCGTTACTGTCACCTGAAAGAGTTCGGTTTGTCATGAAACTGCTTTGATTTACCGTCAACGCGTTTTGCCTCATTCCTTCTCTTTGTTTCAGTGCAGCTTCGTATGCGGAACGCATCTGATTAACCCATTGCGAATCCGCATTAATACCACGTTGTAACTGAAAGTTTCTCTTTGAATAATCAGCTACAATATCTTCCGCTGCCTGCGCCTGACCTTTACGTATAATTGCCTTTGTCAGTTCATCGTACGCAGATGCGGCATTCCCCGCTAAAATGGCTTCATTGCTTAGTTTACCGAAATAATCCGGATACATTTTTTGAAGCTCATCTACAGCCTTATTCCTTTCTCTCATGGATTTTGATGTATCCTGGCTGGCTGTATAAAGAATTCTAAGTTTTGCAGACTCTTCAGACGCAACTTCTCCACCTTTTCTTCTGGAAGTGTTCAATGATTCCTGTAGCTGTTGAGTTTCTGATAGTTCTTTTTTTACTTTACCAAGGTTTTTAACCCAATTACCAATTTCTTTTCCATATACAATACCCAATGAAATTAGAGCGATTAAGGCTGTCTGAGGAGAAAGCAATGCTTTTCCTAGCTGTTTCCATACCGGCACACCTTTTTTTCCGGATGCGGCCAGAAGTTCGTTCTGCTTGCGCACATCGGCAATGGCATCTGCCAGCATAGGAAGGTTGTTTGAAATTGCCAGGATAAACATCTGCGGACCCATGGCAAGCGAAGGCAGTTCTCTTGCTACCTGGCTGAACTGCATCTTCAGGTTGTTTGTCTTACGGGTAACAGCTTCTGTGTCGATGTCGATGGAAGGTGTTTTTGCAACCTCCTCTTTTGTTTTCTGCAAGTCTTTCAGTCCGGCCTTCAATCCATTAATCTGGCCCGTCAAAGCCTGCACGTTTGCAGCCTCCTGAGTGTAGTTTTTTCCGGCCTGCTTGTTCGCTTTAAGCTGTTTAATCTGCTCGGCGCGTACCAGTTTCAATGCGTCAATCAGTTTCTGAGTCTGATTTTCCACATCATCCACATTCTTGCCAACGCTCTGTAGTCCGGCCTTGGTCAAGTCTTTCATGAATATTTCCAGTTCAACGGGTACTGCCATTTCTTTAATTGATAATTGACAATTCAAAATTGATAATTGTCAGTCCTTTACCGCATAGTTGGTAAAGAACTCCATCGGGTTCATTCCCTTTGTCGTGTTCGTATTTTTTTTGTATGTGTGACTGTTTCTTTTTTTCTCACGTTCCTCCATTTCACGGATTTGCTGCATCAAGTCCGGTTTCTTCGGAGAAACCCAGTGAGGCATGTCTGCCATCATGAGCTGAAGTGTTACTACATTTACCTTGTCCAGAATATAGTCAATGCTCCAGCCTGTTTCCGTGGCAATCTGACCTACTACGCCGAAAAGGCTATGCGAAGGTTCCGTATGTCCCTTCTTTAACTCCTCTTGTCGTTTGCGCTCTCGTTCCGGCTCGCTAAGGGCTGCATCTTGTTCAGAGCTGCTGCCGATGCGATAATAATCCCGAAAGACGTGGTAGATGTACTGTTCAGCACCTGTCGCCAGGCGGCTGCAAGTTCGTCGGGTGTCATCAGTTCACGTAGAATCCAGGCCACCATGCGGTTCAGCACTCTTCCCAGTACAGGCCCTCTCACAATTCCGTATGCTACAATGCGGCTGATGTCATTCCCATGCAGGAAGACAAACCGGATACGCTGGTCCAGGTCGTATGCATCATATTCTTCAGGAGTCACCCCGATTCGGAGATAACGCTTGCTGATTCGTATCAGACTGCGTGTGGTAGGTGTCTTCATCGTAATGCGGAACGGACGTTTCCGAAGTACCGTATGAAGCGGCAGGCTGATTCCCCCGTCACTGAGGGAGATGCCTGCCAGCAGTTCTATATCCTGTGCCTTCATCATGCCTTAGCGTCTGCGGTTGAGTCAGATGTGTCGGGAGCCACACCGGGAGGATAGATGCGGTAACGTCTTTTCTTGCCGTCGGTTGGTTTCAGCATATCCACACGGATGCCCATAGCCAGCACATTCTGCATATTGATACCGTTCTGGAAGCCGTTACGGCTCAATCGGGAATTGAATACACGGAAATTGTGACCGGAATGCATGGCGATGGTAAGAACGCCATTTGCCACAAATTTTTCTGGAGGCGTATAAGAACCGTCTGCTTCCGCTTTACCACCGAACACGTCGGCCATGTTCTCTGCTTTCAGCTGGATAAGGTTCATAGTGAACGCATCGCTTCCCGGATTGGTCATGATGCTGTCTACCGGTCCGTCTGTTACTTGTGCGGCCATCACATCCATAAAGGTAGGCGCATTTCCTGCCGGCTGCATTCCGTTTTCATCCAACCAGCCCAACGTCTTTTCTTCACCTCCTTCTCCGGAAGGCTTGAAAGTCACTTTCGCCACGCCGTACATCAGTCCGTTGCTTGTATCTGCCATAATATTGTCGTTTTTAATCGTGTTTTAAATATCGTTTAATCAGTTGCCAAATAAGGAAAATACCCAGTAGGGTCAGGGCTGTTCCTGTCAGCCATCCCTGCGCTCCAGGGCGTGTTTCCTTCACTTCATTGCTCACAGTTTCATCGCGTATGCGGTGGTCGGTTTCCGTACGTGTTACGGTCACCTGTCTTCCTGTGCTGTCGGCTGTAGCTGTGACGTTCACGCCACCTTCTCCGTCTGACTTTATATCTATATTCAGACCGTCGTTCCGATAGCTCAGCCCGAATCCGGCAGGAAGTTTACTCAGGTTCAGCCACTGCTCCGCACTCACCGGGCAGGTCGCCGTCCTCTTCGGGACCGGCCCGTAAGTTGTTTGCTCGGTTACGCTCGTTCGGAGGCTGTCCGAGCGGACGGTGGCCGAGCTGGCCTTTCTGCTGCTGGCGCATCCAGATGATAGCAGGACAGCGGTCAGCATACCTGCAAGTATGTAGTTTGCGTAAAGCCGTTTCATGATTGATATTCCGTTCGTTTTGTTTTCTCAGTTGTTTGCTTAATTCGCGTACGGTGGCACTCAGATCATCGTATAGAGTCTTGTAAGTGCCCTCGGTTTCTTTCACTGCACGGACCTGGTATACTTTCCTGTCACGCCACCAGGCAATGGCAGTTACCAGCCAGCCGGCAGGAGCCAGCCATTCCATCAGTGTTTGTAACAGGGTCAAGTCCATAATGCTCTACTCTTTTTTAAACAGTGCCCCGATAGCCTTAATCACATCATAGAATCCGCATCCGCTAAGTCCCGCCGCCAGTCCGTAAATCAGCACCTGCCACCAGATATAGCCTGTAAGTAACGGAGTGAGTTGCAACAGCCAGACAATAATACATACTACCATGCCCACACCGCATGAAATCAAAATTTTAGCCAGCTTGCTTGCGGAAATAGCCGGAACAACCTTCAGAATCTGTGTCACCAAGGTAGAAACCAGGGCTACGATTCCCGTAAAGCTTC
>OGMQ01000368.1_pt1 | contig 31340 bp, 30 predicted proteins | sample 1573291 | NCBI WGS metagenome assembly OGMQ01 (sample SAMEA2582008, study PRJEB24529) | metagenome | biome: Human gut stool | place: China | collected 2011
GTACTTTTTCACTCGTTAAAAAGTTTTGAGAATATTTTATATTTTTGTTCATGTAATCACTCCTGAAGTGATTACATCTGTAAATAAATACAGAAGTTAAACGATTTGTTTGTAATTTTAGTTATCTGTTTAAAAAGTCATAAGATTAGTCACTGGTAGGAATTAATCTAACGTATTTATTTATCTGCGTAATCACTGTTTTTAGTCTGTTTCAAAACAGTAGATGTTTTATCTACATTACGCATTTGGAATACCAACATGACGAATCCCTCCTTCTTAATTACAAATTTTTAGCATCTAATTTAACTTCAATTCCTATTATACAAAATTTTAAGATAACAGTCAAGAACATATCTGCACAAGTTGTAGATATACCATAAATGCTGATAATCAACATGATTACGCTTACCATCAAATAAGTAAGTGTTTCTTGCTTATTAAAATTATCCATAGTACAACGTGAATTCCAGAGAAAAAGAGAAATCGCACCAAGAATAATACTTAAAACAAAAATGACATTTCTTTTTTTACTGTCACGGAACATTTTCTTTTCATTTTGTTTGTCAAAATAAAGAAAATCACGTATCGTCATTTTACTTATTCTTCTTAATAGATTAAGCAAAACCAAAACATAAATAGTTAAAAAATAAATTATCAATAGTCCAATAGAAACGAAATTCAAAGAAATAAAGAGAGTTTTTGGAATACCCAGTAAGTTTACAATTACTAACGACACAAACTGGCTGAATAAAAAGCCAATAGGAATAGCTAATACAAATGCTAAAATTCCCAACAGTATATTTTCAATTACAACTAAGTGGGCAATTTCTTTTTTCTTAATGCCAAGAAGCATATATGTTCCTAATTCTTTACTTCTTTTTTCAAACATAAATTTCGTTGTATAGTTGATCAAAAAGCATATCACAAAAATAATAAGAATATTTACAGCGAACAATGAATTCTTAAATGCATCCATACTGGAACATAACTTTACAATTTCATCAGAATTTGCCACCAAATTAAAAGCAAATATAAGAGAAAAGGATGCAGTAACGGTTATCAGATAAATCAAATAATCTTTAATATTTCTTTTTGTATTTCTATACGCTAACTTACCTAACATTTCCCACTTCACCTCCGAGCAAGGTTAATATATCCAGTATTTCATTGAAGAAATCTTTTCTGCTTTTTTCCCCTCTGAAAATTTCATTGAATATTTTACCGTCTTTCAAGAACAAAATACGTTCACAGAAAGACGCACTAAACGGGTCATGTGTTACCATTAAAATAGTAGCCTGCATTTTCTTGTTGATTTCAGACATTGTTTCCAGTAATAATCTGGAAGCTTTTGAGTCCAAAGCTCCCGTCGGTTCATCAGCTAAAATCAGTTTCGGTTCATTGATTAAGGCTCTAGCACAAGCACAACGCTGTTTTTGTCCGCCAGAAACTTCATAAGGAAATTTCGATAAAATATCACGAATACCCAATTTATCGGCGATAGCATGAACTCTTTTCTCAATATCAGTAGGGTTCTGTTTGTTGATAACCAATGATAAAGAAATGTTTTCTCCAACACCTTCTGGCAAATCCGGAACAGACCTATTGGAAACCAAATACTCCTGTTCAGCTTTGGGCACAGATACGGATGCTGTCATAGGCTCAAAAACCTTATACCCCAATGCCCCTAAAACTAGTTCAGCCTGATCTATGTACTCTTCTAATTCACTTTCTTTTTCTTCTGTTACTGTTCCTATGGTTGGTTCATTTCCATTTTGTACATGAAATCGTCCTGCTTCTAATGCTTTATTATAAAAACGATTTTCCAAATAAGAAATGTCTGTACGACCGAGCGAGTTATCTTTTCTTGTAAAAATCACAACCTCATCCCAGTAATCTTTGTATTTATCATTCTCGTGATCAAGTATCCTCTGGTGTATCCCTTTCCCATTTTTTCTAACTTCTGCTTGACCTACATACACCATATTGTTACCAAAAAGGAAGTAAACTCCGCTCTGTTTAAATGCATCCAACTCCTTGCACTCGTCCAAGAGCCTTCTTGGAATTTTGTAAGCAATGCCATTCCAATTAGATATTGTTGCTTTAATTTTCCCATTAGCTACCCCATCAATGAGATAAACACTAATCACTTTTCCCCTTGCCACTTAATCACTTCCTTAGTATACATAATATTATTAATTTTAGCAGCTTTAACCAAGTCGGTCAAGACGCTACATCAGGCTTCGGCACTCCATATTTCGTTTGCTTTAGTTATAATCAATCGTCCATCCTCACACTTCACTTCAATCTGCTCTCCGATGTCAAATCCCAACTCCGACAGCCACTGCCCTTTAAGTACAATACTCGGTGTCCGCTTGTACTGGTATCCGCTTGCTTCGTAAACTTTCATTTCTCTATATTTTTTATATGCCATAGGCTTCTTCTCCTTTTGCTGATTTTTTAACTTTTGCGATAAGATTGACTTACGCTGAATGATTGCTTCTTTTGCCAATTTATACATTTTATGAGATACCCCCTTGAACAAGGGAAACGACAACGGGGAATAATTTCCTCGCCTAAGCACAGTTTTAGAATGTAAATTATAGCGATATGCAGTGGCACAAATCCCCAGTTTATGCGGGTTTCAAGCACTAGGGGGATATCCAACTTTAGAGTCTTAACACCTGAAATGCTTAAGATATGGGCGATCCCATTCCTCTGGTACAGCGCCTTTACCTCCGCATCCAGTTCTTCCTTCTCCCCCAGCAGTAATGTCTGCATAACGGAAGCCTCTTTCTCCGGGAATACCTTTGCCAGTCTGTCGTGTAATCTCCTTCGAAAGGCAAACAACTTTTCTCTCAAAAAGCTATAATCCTCCTCCGCTGCCAGAACCTGTGCTTTCCGCACTCTGCCACCGATGCCCTTTCCCGCAGAATAGGCCCGCACGTCAAATTCCCCGTGATTGGTCGCAGCATCGAAGTGCGAAAAAACGCCTTCCAGAACAATATGCTGGCCCAGTCTCAGGCTCTGTACCTCCTGCGTGTTTGTCAACTCACATTGTAATTTTCCAGAATAGGAATATTTTAGATCGTTTTGAATAATAGAAATTGATTTCAGAATAATCGTTTCAGAAGTTCTTGTGTCTATCCGTCCCGTGATCCTCACCGGACTTCCGTCAGGCGGCAGTACGCCGGCATCCCCGGTGTCTGCCCCCGTCAGTATTCTTCCTATGGCGAGCACTATCACGAGACACAGACACGCCATAAAAAGCGGTCGTCTCATTAAGCTCCCTTCCGCAGGCAATCCCGCCTGCCCACAGTCAGGACTGTTCCGACAGTCCAACGCAAAAACAGTCCTGTCCCGCATAAATTCAAAATTTACTGTTCCAAAGTCGTTACATAATCCAGATTCCGTTCAAAAGTGGAATTGCTGAAGGTAGATGGCACTTCGCCGTTGACCAGGATCTGTACTTTATTGATATTATCCAGTTCCACCAGGGAATTCACGATGGAGTAAACTGCTACCTCCGTGGAAACATTGTTCACCACGGTCAGGAAGCTGGAATCCAGATTCACATAGCAGATGCCATCTTTGGTCAGGATATTGATGATCTTGGTCTCCGGATTGATCACCGGGTACAGACCCTCAATCTGTCCGCTGGGTCCCGCGATCAGTTCCTCCACCACGAATCGCTCCAACGGAGTATTGGTGGAATAATGCTTTTCTCTGTAGGCCGCGATCAGCTTATCACCGTCTGCATTGGCAAAATACAGCTTTACCTTCACCAGTTCATAGGTGTTGATCTCGTTACCGTCATTATTGATGAACTGCTCGGCATTCATCCAGCCTACCAATTCCCCTGCATTGTCATATAACTGACTGCCTTCCACGGTAATCGTCACATATTTCACATTGGACAGCTGCGTCAGTGTCCTTACAACGGCCGCCCGCACCAGTACTTCTGTGGTGACCGAAAGTTCGGAATATGCCTTATCCACATTGATTACAAGTTTTCCGTCTTCCACTTCATAATCCAGAACCTGAAATCCCATGTCAAAAGGCGCCTTATATTCCAGCTTTTCCGGGGTGGTGGAGAGAAATGTCATGGTCTCTTCCAACTGTTCCTCCGGTGTCTTGGTGTTCAGATACTGGTCATGAACCTCAACCTTCGTCTCTGCGGTATTTACATAATACACCGATATCTTTTTGCCGGTCTCCGGCTCTCTCGTGCCACAACCGGTCAGGACTGCCAACAACATCAGAAGCATACCGGTCAAAACATATTTTTTAACTCTCTTCATAACTACACAATCTTTCTTACAACAGCTCCGTCTAAGAGGCGATATATGTCAGCGGGATCTTCACCAGGAAACAGGAGCCCTGCCCCTCGGTACTCGTCACCGTAAGGGATCCCTTGTGCATCAGGACGGCGCTCTTGGTGATCGCCAGTCCCAGTCCCGTTCCGCCGATCTCTCTGGAATGAGACTTGTCCACACGATAGAATCTCTCGCAGATATGTGCCAGAGCCTCCTCCGGGATACCGATTCCGGAATCACTGACTTCAAAGGTAAAATACTGATGATCCGCATCCAGTATCACCTTCACCCAGCCATGATCCTTATTGTATTTGATGGCATTCTCCACCAGATTCGTCATGATCAGGGTCATCTTAACTTCATCCACCTCTGCCACCACAGGACGGACGCTTTCAAATACCACTTCCACATCCTTCTTCCGGGCGATGGGCCGCAGTCTCTTTAAGATCAATTCCGTCAGATCATTGATGTTCAACGATACAATATTCAGATCCTGTACCTTTTTATCCATTTTTACCAGTGCCAGCAGATCCGTAATGATCTGGTTCTCTCTGTCAATCTCGGAAGCAATGTCTTCCATGAATTCTCGATACAGCTCCGCCGGTACATTTTCCTGTGCTAGCAGGGAATCCGACAATACCTTGATGGATGTCATGGGTGTTTTCAACTCGTGGGACACATTTGCCACAAATTCCTGTCGGGAATCGTCCAATGCCTTCATCCGCTTCAACAGCTGGTTGAACGCATCTACGATATGTACGGTCTCCACATAATCTGGCACAGAGATCGTCTCATCACTGAAGCCTTCCTTTACCGCATTGATGGCCTGTGTGACTCTGTTGAAAGGTCTCGTCAAAGCTCTGGACAGTATGATAGCCAGTGCCAGGATTGCCACCATCATGATCACTTCCAGAATGTACGCCTTACGATTCAGCACTTCCTTGGCATTTACGATACTGTCATTGGAAATGCTGGTCAGCATAACGCCCCGGATGGCATCCGGATTCCTTTTTCCGTTTTCGTCCGTAGTGTTTGCCGTGGTATCCATGATGGGAGTGGTCATTTCTATGTAACCGTGCTCCGGGTCATAATGGGAAATGTTTTCCCCCTGAAAACATTTGATGACCTCCTCGGAAATGATGGTCTTTCCTTCACTGATGCCGTAGGTATCTTTTTCCACCTTGAAATTCTTGTTGATGATCATAACGCGGCCTTCATACAGATTGGACAGCATCTCCAGTTCCGCATTGATGACTTCTCTGGAATTGCCGATGTCCTCTCTGACACCATGGCTGCTTAAATAATTGTTGCTGATCAGATGATTGGCCAGGATCATCAACTGGTTCTGTACCACTGTGGTCCGCTGTTCCACCGCCAGATCCTCGTAATTGCTCACGATACCGTGGCGCATGGCAATACAAGGCACCAGGCCGATCACCAGCGTCAGCAGGAAGATCCTCGCCCGCAGACTTCGAAGCGCGATCATGCTCTCCAGTTTTTCCCATATAGTTGCAAAACGTTCTTTATTCCATTTTTTCACAGTATAAAAACCTCAGTTCCGAACCTCTCCACGCCATTCACAAAACCGCACGATAAATCGTGCTCTCCGCTGCTTCGCAGCTACTTTTGTTCATTTGCGTGGCGGTGGCTCTATTCGAGCCACCTTCAAAGATAAGAGAAATTGATTCTTACATGCAAGCATGGCGAATCATTTCCTCTTATCTTTGCCGGTTCTCATAGTCTCACTTATTATTAAAGTAATACCCGACGCCCCATTTGGTATGCACGTATCTGGGCTCGCTGGGATTGGACTCGATCTTCTCACGCAGTCTCCGGATATGTACATCCACTGTACGCACATCACCGGGATAATCCGTACCCCATACCAGCTTCAACAAATTCTCCCTGCTATATACCTTGTCGGGATTCAGCATCAGAAGTTCCAGCACTTCGAACTCCTTGGCCGTCAGTCCGATCTCCCTGCCCTGGATGTAGGCTCTTTTGCCGTCACGATCCAGCTTCATATCGCCGCTTTCAAGAATACCGGTGTTCTCTGTGGTTCCTTTTTTCGGCTCCATTCTGCGGAAGATAGCTTTGATCCGGGCTTTCACTTCCAGAATGTTAAAAGGCTTGGTTATGTAATCGTCCGCGCCGTATTCCAGTCCCAGGATCTTATCCATGTCATCACCCTTGGCGGTCAACATAATCACCGGTACATTGGAAAATTCGCGGATCTGCTGGCAGACCTCAAAGCCGGTCAGCTTCGGCAGCATGACGTCCAGTAATATGATGTCATATTCCTTGTTATGCGCCATCTGCAATGCTTCCTCACCGTCATAAGCACAATCCACTTCCATGTTGTCCTGTTCCAGACTGAAACGGATTCCCTTCACGATCAGCTTCTCATCATCCACTACCAGCACTTTCTTGCCTGCCATCTTTCCTTAACCTCTCTATCCCTTACTTTTCTCTTCACGGTCCCGGCATAAGCCCTCATTGTACCGTGATCTTATCACACAATTTGTCGTACGCGTTCTGTTTGATCCCGGATACCTTCATAATGTCTTCCTTCGTCTGAAAGGCTCCGTTTTGCTCCCGGTAGCGCACAATATCTGCCGCCCGGGAAGCTCCGATCCCCGGCAGCGCACACAATTCCTCCGCAGATGCCGTGTTGATATTCACAAGTCCCTCCGCCGTCGCTTTTACCTCGGCTTCCAGAGTCTCCGCTTCCTCCAACGTTGGAAAATACAGCTTCTGACCATCCGTCACCGTTTCTGCCAGATTCACATAAAAAGGATCCGCCTCCGCTGTCATACCTCCGACCAGTCGCAGGGCTTCCTCCGCTCTGCTGCCCTCCGGCACTTCCACGACTCCGGGATCCCGCACTGCGCCGCAGACATAGACATATATCATCTGCGGTTCAGCCTTTGCCGGTTCCTGCACTGTCACGCTGCTGCCTGCAGGCTCCGCTGCCTGTTCCACCGCTTCCAGTGAGGGAAATTCCGCCACATCTTCTCCGGATGGAATCAGCACAATGGCCTCATCCTTCCTCTGACAGCCGGTCATGAACATCACCAGACTGAAAAACATTCCGATCAAACCTGCATATTTTGTTTTAAAAAACCTTATCGAAAACATCATAGTCCCCTTTCCATTTTCCTGATTCCTTCACAAAATTTCAGGGGATTGCCTCTCTATGCTGTTAATTTTCATTGTACTGGAATCACACGGAATTTACAAGCCGTTTTCGCATTTGTGGTAACGATTCAGACCCCATTCGCAAAATTGCCGCTACGAGGATAGCTCTGGATCATTTCCACTTGAAAATCACAATACCCACAATCGCCACGGCCATGCCGATGGCTTTCCGCCACTCCCAGGGCTGCTTCTCCACACCGAACCATCCGAACAATTCGATAATATATGCTACAGCAAGCTGAGCGACCACAATAAGCATTACCGCTTTGGCCGGTCCCAGGGCATCCATACTGCGGATCACAGTGTAGGTGATAAAGGCTCCGATGGCCCCTCCCAAAAGCATATATCTGGGCTCCACCTGCGCTATCTTCAAGAAGGAAGTCCGCTCCGTACACAGCCATGCCCCCAGACATACCAGCAATGCTGTAAACTGCACAAATGCACTGGCGGTCCAGATGCCGGTGGATTTCGTCACCTGGGTGTTGAACACTCCCTGGATGCTCATCAGCGCACCGGAAACTAAAGCAATCAAAAAACCGATCATAGGATTCTACCACCTTTTCTTTTTAGTAGTAGTCTATCCTGTGACCGGTTCGTTCATTCATATTTTATTGTAACGGTTTTAGTTCTCTGTACCACCTACCTGTCCGGCTATGGTCTCGTCCAGCTGCTGTACCAGAGTAGTCACGTCGTCACCGTTCCATACCTTGGAAAACAGTACTTCCAGCTGCATCCAGAAATTTCCCGTCTCCAGCATCTTCGGCAATGACACACTGTCCGCATACTCATCGGCAAAGATCATAAGCGCACCGTTGTCTGCATTCTCTGCCGCCTGAAGACTTGCCGGCATTTTGCCGGAGCGTTCATACAGGCCGTCCGCATATCCTTCTGCCAGATACGCTGCGAAGCAGTCCGCCAGTTCCTTGTGTTCCGAATAGCCGTTGATGACTGCCGCTCCCGTAACAGACAAAGATCTGCTCTGCAGTTCGGCGCTGACATCCGGCATACGGGCAATTCCGTAATTAAATGCAAGGCTGCCGTCCGCTTTTGCCTCTTCCAGCCGTTTGACCACATCCGTGGTTCCGATGGTGAACATGGTCTTGCCATCGATAAAGTCCTGGATCACAGAATCATAAGTCACCGTATCGGATTCAATAAAGAAGAACTGGTTCAGTGCCTTGTACACTTCCAGACATTGAATGGTCTCCGGATTATTGATATCAATATCATTTCTGTCATCCCCGGGATCACCGCCTACGATCATGTAGTTGCCTACGATCCAGTAGTTGTAGAAAATATTGTTCACGTCCCATTTCATGACACCTTCCACACCTTCCGGTGCATCAAAGGTATCTGCAATATTCAGCAGATCATCCACTGTGGAGGGAAGTGCTTCCGCGAAATACTGCTCTGCCAGCGCATTTACCGCTGCCTCATCCGCTGTCACCTGTTCCGTGGTCTGGTCTTCCGGAAGAGAATCTTCCTCGATGATCTCTTCTCCTTCCCCTATGGGTTCATCATTCTCACTGCTTCCCGCCAGTTCTTTCTCCGCCTGCTGGGTTGCCCAGGTTCGAAGATAATCTTCATTATATACCAACGCACTGGTATCAAAATAAACCGGGTAACCGATCAGCTTCTGATCATAGGTTACCGCAGACAGAGCCGCCTGGGAAAAATGGTCTGTATTGCAGATTCCCACAGTGTCAGGCACTTTCGATGCCAGTCCTGCCAGATAAGCCTTTTCCAGAGAGTCACTGCTCAACAGGTAGATATCCGGTATCTGATCGGAATGCAGGGTCTCCTGATTGATAGCTTCCAGATATTCACTGTCAGAAGTAAGTACGGGAATCACACGGACTCCATTGTTCTGTTCTCCGAAGGATACTGCTGCCGCATTGATATAACCGGACAATGCCTCATCGGAATACCAGCAATAGATTGTCTCCTTTCCTCGAAACAGCTGCAGTCCGCTTCCGCTCTCCTGTGTCTGACTCATCTCCTGCGTACTTCCGTAAACAGCTGCAGCAGCCATGGCTATCACAGCTGCTGTAGCGATAATTCTTTTTTTCAAAAACATAAATTCACCTAAACCTCTTATTCGATACAGGTGTCCAAAATAGCAATCATTTCGTCCACATTTTCCCGGGTAATCACGAGAGGCGGTACGAAGCGGATAATGTCCGCACCGGCATTGATCAGAATTAATCCCTTCTCCAATGCTCTGTTAATAATGTCTCCTACCGGATGGTCAAATACCAGTCCCTGCATCAGTCCCACACCACGGCGTTCTTTGATACAGTCATACTTGTCTGCCAGTTCGTTCAGACGCTGTTCCAGATAGGGAGCCACCTCTCTCACATGTTCTATTATATGGTCCTCTTCGAATAAATCAAGCACTTTTTCCACTGCTGCGCAGGCTAAGGGGTTACCGCCGTAGGTGGTTCCGTGATCTCCCGCTGTCAGAGAATGCTGTGCTACTTTCTCCGTCATCATAAATGCACCTACCGGTACACCGCAGCCCAGTGCCTTGGCAGAAGTCATGATGTCCGGCTTCACGCCGAAACGCTGCCATGCATACATGTAACCGGTACGTCCCATGCCGCACTGGATCTCATCCAGAATCAGCAGGATATCCCGCTCATCGCACAGATCACGAACCTGTTTTAAGAATTCTTCATTAGCGGGACGCAGTCCGCCCTCGCCCTGTACAGTCTCCATAATGATGGCACAGGTCTTGTCTGTCACCTGATCCAGCACACTCTGGAAATCATTCAGTTCTGCAAATTTGATATGTCCGATCATGGGCTGGAACGCCTCACGATACTTGGGGTTGCCCGTTACTGACAAAGCTCCCATGGTTCTGCCGTGGAAGGAGTGATTCATGGCAATGATCTCATGGTCGGTACAGCCATCCTTCAGATACGCATATTTTCTGGCAGCCTTAATGGCACCTTCCACTGCTTCCGCACCGGAATTGGTGAAAAAGACACGATCCATGCCGGATACTTTTTTGATCTTACGAGCCGCCTCGATGGCAGGCACGTTGTAATAATAATTGGAGGTGTGGATCACCTTGTCGATCTGTGCTTTCAGCGCATCGTTGTATGCCTTGTTCTGATAGCCCAGGGCAAATACAGCGATTCCCGCTACGAAATCCAGATATTTTTTCCCATCGGTGTCATACAGATGTACGCCTTCGCCCTTATCCAGAACGATCTGATACCGGTTATAGGTATGCAGCAGGTCTTTTTCCGCCTCTGCAATATATTCTTTCATGGTGTCGCTCATTTTTCCTCTCCATTCCGCAGACGTTCTTTTCGTCAAGGAAACGCAAACCAAATTTCTAATTTGGTTTTGCGATAATGGCTACTTTGTGACGCCTGCGGCACAAATAGCCGGGTGCGGAATAAGCTGCCAGGCTTATTCTGCACACTTTTTTCACTCCTCATCGGATACGATCGCAGTTCCGATACCCTGATTGGTGAAGATCTCCAGCAACAGGCAGTGTGCCAGACGTCCATCCAGAATATGCACACGGTTTACACCGTTGCGGATCGCAGAAGTACAGTTGTTCAGCTTCGGCAGCATACCACCGCCGATGTAACCGTCGTGGATCAGTCCCTCTGCCTCGGAAGCTGTCAATCTGGAAATAAATGTGGACTTGTCATTGATGTCCTTGTACAATCCCTCGATATCCGTCAGAAATGCCAGTTTCTCCGCATGTACTGCTTTTGCGATAGCGCAGGCCGCATCATCCGCATTGATATTGTAGGTGTGATAATCCTTGTCCAGTCCAATGGGAGCGATGATGGGCAGGTAATCCTTCTCCAGCATGTCAAAGAGAATATCCGGATTCACGCCGGTGATCTCACCCACATACCCGATGTCCTGACCGTCGGAATATTTTTTCTCTACCTGAAGCAGGCCGCCGTCTTTACCGCTGACACCTACTGCTTTCACGCCCAGCTCTTCCACCATGGTCACAAGGCTCTTATTTACCTTGTTCAGTACCATTTCCGCGATCTCCATGGTCTCCTCATCGGTGACACGCAGACCGTTGACGAACTTTGCCTCTTTTCCGACCTTGCCGACCCAGCGGCTGATCTCCTTACCGCCGCCGTGAACGATGATGGGCTTGAAACCTACCAGTTTCAACAACGTTACGTCCTTGATGACGTTTTTCTGCAGTTCCTCATTGCTCATGGCGCTGCCGCCGTATTTTACCACGATGATCTTACGGTTGAATTTCTGTATGTAAGGAAGCGCCTCGATCAGCACCTCTGCTTTTTTCATTACCTGTTCCATATCTTTTTCCATTTTTATCCTCATTTCCGCAGATACCGTGATCCGCCTGTCATTTATCTTTCCGGTCGTTCTTTTTTAGGAACGATAGTCCGCATTGATCTTCACATAATCATAGCTTAAATCACAGCCCCATGCGGTAGCTTCTGCCTCACCCATATGCATATCCACCAGTGCGGTGACTTCCGGATCGGAGAGGATCTTCGTGGCCTCTTCCTCGCTGTAATCACATGCCACACCATTACCGAAGATATGAATCTTGCCGCTCTTGCTCTCAAAATACAGATCCACATTTTCCGGGTCGAATTTGGCTCCGGAATAACCCAGTGCACAGAGGATACGTCCCCAGTTGGCATCATGTCCGAAGATCGCTGCCTTGGTCAGAGAAGAACAGATCACGGATTTTGCCAGAGTTCTGGCATCTTCCTTGCTGACTGCGTTTATTACTTTGGTCTCGAACAGTGCTGTGGCGCCTTCGCCATCTCCTGCCATTTTCTTTGCCAGGAATGTGGTGATCTCATGCAGTGCCTTGCAGAAGTTGTCGTAATCCTCGCCCTCTGCGGTAATCTCCTCGTTGCCAGCCATGCCGTTGGCCAGCACCAGCAGTGTATCATTGGTGGAAGTATCTCCATCCACGGAGATCATGTTGAAGGAATCCACTACGTCTGCGCTGACGCACTTCTGCAGCATCTCCTTGGAAATTTTCACATCTGTGGTTACAAAACCTAACATCGTACACATATTCGGATGGATCATACCGGAACCCTTGCACATACCGCCCAGAGTCACAGTCTTGCCACCGATCTGTGTCTCGATGGCGATCTCTTTGGAAATGGTATCGGTGGTCATAATGGCATGGGCTGCATCGGAGCCAGCCTCCAGAGTATCTGCCTTGGCTGCCACCAGTTTCTCGATGCCAGCGGTGATCTTGTCTACGGGAATCTGCATACCGATGACACCGGTGGATGCAACCAGTACGGCATCGGTGGGCACGCCCAACAGTTCTCCGGCACATTTTACTTCTGCTTCACAGCAGTCCAGTCCCTGTTTGCCGGTGCAGGCATTGGCGATTCCCGAATTGACTACCACTGCCTGTGCAAATGCAGAATGTTCCACGATCTGCTTATCCCACAGTACAGGAGCCGCCTTTACCACATTGGAGGTAAAAGTACCGGCTACGGTACAAGGTGCCTTACTTACGATCAGTGCCATATCCTTACGATTCTGATATTTAATGGCAGCCTCCACACCTGCTGCCTCAAAGCCTTTTGCTGCGGTCACACCGCCCTGGATCTGTTTCATGTTGGAATAATCTCCTTTCGCTTCCGTTTTATTTATGGTGTCTGGGTCAAAAGCCCCCGACTTTGATGCCTACGGATTGCTTCGTGCTACGCACTTCCACTTCTACGCTCCGCTTCGGTCCGTGCTAAACATGTGCCACTGGCACATAGCACCCTGGCATCTATTTATTAAACGCCGTAATGTTCTCTTCATTCAAAGTAAAGTCGTAGTAGTTCAAGTCTTCCCGCTTTGTCCATCCAATGCATTTCCAGAAAGCGTTTCCGATGTCATTCTGGGTAAAAGCGATCAGGCTGACCTTGTTGATATGTTCCGCTTTCAGAGCATTCATGCAGTGGACGACCATGGCTTTGCCAATGCCAAGTCTTCGGTAATCTTCTCTGACACATACATGGTACAGACAGCCTCGTCGTCCGTCATGGCCGCAGAGGATGCCGCCCACTACGGCTCCATCCTCCCCGATGGCTACCACACTGGTGCCGGGATTCCGGTTGATAAAACGTTCCACACCTTCTCTGGAATCATCGATGCTCCGGATACCGAAACCGTGAATGGTCATCCAGAGGGCATGCAGACCGTCATAATCTTCTATGGTCATGGGTTTGATCGTAAACTGTTTGTTCATGTATGTATTTTATCCTTTCTAATCCTTTCCGTATCTGCTTTAAGGGAAGCAGGGAACCAGCTCCAGGCCTTCGCTCTCAGGAAGCCCGAACAGCAGGTTCATGTTCTGTACCGCCTGTCCTGCGGCACCCTTTACGAGGTTATCCAGTGCACCCATCATAATGATACGGCCGGTACGCTCATCAATGACAAAATTGATGTCCACGTAGTTGCTGCCTTCCACCCACTTGGTCTCGGGGCAGCTGCCCTTATCCAGCACACGGACGAATTTCTCGTTTGCATAATATTTATCATAGACAGCTTTTACTTCCTCATAGGTAGGAAGTGTACCGTCCGGTTTTCTCTTCAGTGTTGCATACTCGGTTGCCAGAATTCCTCTGTTCATGGGTACGAGGTGCGGGGTAAAATTAATGGTCACCTGGCAGTTGCCCGCATAGCCTAACTGCTCCTCGATCTCGGGGGTATGTCTGTGGCTTGCCACGCCGTAGGCTTTCATGTTCTCGTTCACTTCGCAGAACAGGTTGGGCACCTTGGCGCCTCTTCCTGCACCGGAGGTACCGGACTTGGCATCCACGATCAGGGTGTTCACATCAATCATGCCTTCCTTGACCATGGGATAGGCCGTCAGGATCGAACAGGTGGTGTAGCAGCCGGGGTTGGCTACCAATCTGGTCTTCTCCGTGATCTTGTCACGATTAATCTCGCAGAGTCCGTATACTGCTTCCTCAATGAACTGAGGAGATTTGTGCTCGATGCCGTACCATTTTTCATAGGTGGTCACATCCTTGATCCGGTAATCAGCAGACAGATCCACGATCTTCACCTGAGAGAGAATCTCCTCTGTCAAAAGGCCCGCCAGAAATCCCTGAGGGGTTGCGGTAAAGATCACATCTACCTGCTTCGCCAGTTCTTCCAGATTGTCATCCTTGCAGATATCCTCCACCAGCTGGAACATGTTCTGGTATACCTGATAATACTTCTTATCTATATAGCTTCGGGAACCGTACCATACGATTTTGGCATCCTTGTGGTTTAACAGGATCCTTACCAGTTCTCCTCCGGCATAACCGGTTGCTCCGATGATTCCTACTCTGATCATTTTTCTACCTCTCTTGTTTATGTCATCGTTTTTTATTTCTGTCACCGCGATACTTGTGTCAACGAATTGCTTCGCAGCAAGCTGCTCACGCAATTCTATTTTTGAACTATTCAGAACCCCATTCGCAAAATCGCTGCTACGCAGCTGGATTTTTGCTCATGTGGTTACTTCGTCATATAAATATCATCACATATTCTTACGAATGCAAGCATTCGACGAATATGTACCGATATTTATCTGACTCTGAATAGTTCCATGATACCACTTTTTGTCTAAATGTCTACTACTTTTTTCATTTTTATGCACGTTTCTCGGATTGTTGTGTATATTTATGCATATATTCATACTGTTTTTATGGTTTTATGCATTATGGTGGAATAATATTCATTCTGTTTTCCGCATACTTTTCTTTCCTATAAAAATCTGTTACAATAACTATGCTGTACTTTCGTTTGCAGCATATCTATTTTGTGGCTCTTTATGGTCTGTTTTTCCCGGATTCAAAGAGCAGAAATGAGGAAATTATGGCTTTTGACGGCGTTACCATTGCCTGTGTAATATCAGAATTAAAAAAAGAACTCATCGGCGGACGATTATATAAGATCGCCCAGCCGGAAAACGACGAACTGCTGTTGACCATCAAGCAGCCCACCGGACAAAAGAGACTGCTTCTGTCCGCCAGCGCTTCCCTGCCCCTGATCTATCTGACGGAGAGCAACAAACCCAGTCCCATGACGGCCCCAAACTTCTGTATGCTGCTGCGCAAGCACTTACAGAACGGCCGTATCGTGAACATTTCCCAGCCGGGGCTGGAGCGTATCGTGCATATCGATATTGAGCATCTGGATGAAATGGGGGATCTGCGCCACAAGACGCTGGTCATTGAGCTGATGGGCAAACACAGCAACCTGATCTTCTGCAACGATGACAATACCATCATCGACAGTATCAAGCGGGTATCCGCCGCAGTCAGCAGTGTCCGGGAAGTCCTGCCCGGCAAGCCCTACTTCATCGCCCACACCCAGGATAAACTGGATGCCCTGACCTGCGACGAGACTACTTTCCGGGAGACCCTTGCCGCCAAGCCTCAGCCGGTCTTCAAGGCGATCTACGGAAGCTTCACCGGTATCTCTCCGGTACTGGCACAGGAACTGTGTCACGAGGCAGGCATCGACGGGGAACGCCCTACAGCGGCATTGACGGCAGAGGATTATCATGCCTTGTACGAAGTTTTTTCCAAAATGGTCACTTCTATCAAGGAAGAAACTTTCTCCCCCTGCATCGCTTACACCGGCACCCGCCCCGTGGAATACGCGGCGGTTCCCCTGACCATGTACAGCACCGGAGCGGATCATCTGGAATCCTACACCTCCATGTCCGCCCTGTTGGAGCATTTTTATGCGGAGAAAAATACCCTGACCAGGATCCGTCAGAAATCTTCTGACCTGCGCCGTATCGTGCAGACCGCTCTGGAACGGGATATTAAAAAATACGATCTGCAGCTGGCCCAGATGAAGGATACGAAGAAGCGGGAAAAATACCGGATCTACGGAGAACTGTTGAATACTTACGGTTACAGTGCAAAGCCCGGTGACAAATCTCTCACGGCGGTAAATTACTATACCAACGAACCGGTGACGATCCCCCTGGATCCTACTCTTTCCGCTACGGAAAATGCGAAGAAATATTTTGACAAATACGGAAAGCTAAAGCGTACTTATGAAGCATTGTCCGAACTGACTACTCAGGTAAAAGAAGAGATCGACCACTTGGAGACCATCAGCACGGCCCTGGATATCGCCCTGAAAGAGGAAGATCTGGTGGAGATCAAGGAGGAACTGACCCAGAGCGGCTACATCCGCAGAAAGGGCGGCACCAAAAAGGCAAAGATCACCAGCAAGCCCTTCCATTATCTGAGCAGCGATGGCTTCCATATTTATGTGGGAAAAAATAATTTCCAGAACGATGAACTGACCTTCAAATTCGCCAACGGAAATGACTGGTGGTTCCATGCCAAAGGTATTCCCGGCTCCCATGTAGTGGTAAAGACCGAAGGGAAGGAACTGCCGGACCGGACTTTTGAAGAGGCCGGCCGGCTTGCTGCCTACTATTCTAAGGGCAGGGAGCAGGAAAAGGTGGAGATCGACTATGTCCAGAAAAAACAGGTCAAAAAGCCGGCCGGTGCCAAGCCTGGCTTCGTGGTCTATTATACGAACTACTCTCTGATGATCGACAGTGATATCTCCGGAATTGAAAAGATCAGCGACTGACTTTTGACGATTCCGGCGCATCTTATATGGTCGTTACCGTACTATGCATCAGATAGCATATTTTATGCATAAATATACTGTATATTTTTCATTCTATGCATTTATGTGCATATTTTAATTTGTTTTATTCATATTTTTGATTTATTTATGCAACTTTTCTGCTTGCTTTTGCGATTATAATGTTGTATAGTAATTGTCAGAGCGTAACACACGATCCTGGCATCTGATACTTACAGATTGCTTCGTGCTTTGCACATCGCATTTTCAGGGCTTTTGCCCCTGGCATCATACACACTATAAAACGGAGGATTTTATCATGAAGGAAAAAGTAGTTTTGGCTTATTCCGGCGGTCTGGATACTACCGCTATCATTCCCTGGCTGAAGGAGAATTTTGACTACGAAGTTATCTGTGTCTGTGTCAACTGCGGACAGGCAGAGGAGCTGGACGGTCTGGAAGAGAGAGCAAAGGCTTGCGGCGCTTCCAAGCTGTATATTGAAGACGTTATCGATGAATTCTGTGATGATTATATTGTTCCCTGTGTACAGGCTCATGCCGTATACGAGAACAAGTATCTGTTAGGTACTTCCATGGCAAGACCCCTGATCGCCAAGAAACTGGTAGAGATTGCCAGAAAAGAAGGCGCTGTAGCCATCTGCCACGGTGCAACCGGTAAAGGTAACGACCAGATCCGTTTCGAGCTGGGCATCAAGGCTCTGGCTCCCGATATCAAGATCATCGCTCCCTGGAGAAGCGACAAATGGAACATGGACTCCCGGGAATCCGAGATCGAATACTGCAAGGCTCATGGCATTCATCTTCCTTTCTCCACCGATTCTTCCTACAGCCGTGACCGTAATATCTGGCACATCAGCCACGAAGGTCTGGAACTGGAAGATCCCGGCAACGAGCCTAACTACGAGCATCTGCTGGTACTTGGTGTGACTCCCGAGAAGGCTCCCGATGAGGGTGAATATGTGACCATGACCTTTGAAAAGGGTGTTCCCACTTCCGTTAACGGTGAGAAGATGAAGGTCTCCGATATCATCCGTACCCTGAACAAGCTGGGCGGCAAGCACGGTATCGGTATCGTAGATATCGTAGAAAACCGTGTCGTTGGCATGAAGTCCCGTGGTGTCTATGAGACTCCCGGCGGTACCATCCTGATGGAGGCTCACCAGCAGCTGGAAGAGCTGATCCTGGATCGCGATACCTATGCATTCGAGAAGGAAATGGGTGCGAAATTCGCCAGTCTGGTATACGAAGGCAAATGGTTCACTCCTCTTCGTGAGGCAGAGCAGGCATTCATCGAGAAAACCCAGGAATATGTGACCGGTGAAGTAAAGTTCAAGCTCTACAAGGGCAACATCATCAAGGCCGGAACCACTTCTCCTTACTCTCTGTACAATGAGAACCTGGCTTCCTTCACCACCGGTGATCTGTACGACCATCACGATGCAGAAGGCTTCATCAATCTGTTCGGTCTGTCTCTGAAGGTTCGTGCCATGAAGTTACAGGAGAACGAGAAGAAACTTGGTAACTAAGAATTAAAATAATGAGGTGTCTATGATAACTGCACAGACTATAATTACTGTGGTGATCCTGTATCTGGTGATCATCAATGTTGTGGGATATGTGATCATGGGTGTCGATAAAAAAAGAGCCATCCGGGGTGCCTGGCGCATCTCGGAGGCTTCTCTTTTTTTCACGGCGCTTTTGGGTGGCAGTCTGGGATGTATTCTGGGAATGCAGCACTTCCGTCATAAGACGAAGCACTGGTATTTCAAGTACGGAATGCCGGCGATCCTGGTGGTACAGGTACTGCTTTTTGCCCTTTTATTCAAATAGGAAATATGCTATACTTCTTTTATAAGATGTCGGGGTCAAAAGCCCCCCGACTTTGATGCCTACGGATTGTTCCGTGCTACGCACTCCCACAATCCTACCCAATATTCGCATATCGTGGGATTATCATCCCACTTTTATGCTCATATCGGGGCGGGTCCTAAGGTCTTTCACCCACCTATGAGCAAGCTCATGTGGGCTTAGACCTTTTGACCCTGGCATCTTTATATGAGATAAAGTCCGGGAGGTATCGATATGCATATAGCAGTGTGTGATGATAATGTAGCCGACAGAAAGCAGCTGGAGCGTCTGTTAAAGCGGGAATCCGACAAAAGAGCAGCGTCTACGGGTATCATTTATACCGATTCTTTCGGTAATTCTACCTCACTGCTGTCCAATCCCATGCAATACGATGCCTTCTATATTGATATGTGTCTGACGGAAGGCATCACCGGTACAGAAGTGGCAAATGCGCTGATTGCCCAGGGGGTCAACGCACCCATCGTGCTGTGCTGTTCCAAGATCAATTACAGGGAACAGACCTATCCGGAAAATGTTATTTTTCTGGACAAGCCCATCAAAGTAGCGGAACTGGGACAGAGTATTGACCATGCTCTGGATATTATGTCTAAGGCAGTTCCTCTCATAGAGCTTCGAGAGGATGAAGATACCGTCTATGTCACCGAACCGGACATCCTCTACGCCGAAGAAGAAGGCCGGAATGTCATCGTCACCCTGAAGGACGGCCGCACCGTAAAAGTAGCCACCACCGCTATCAATTTGTTCTCTCAGATAGAGAATCACCCTACCTTCTTCGCTCCCACCGTCAAGACGATCCTTAACGGCAGATACATGGAGAAGCTGGGCTTCCGCAAAGTCATCATGTGCGATGGCAAAAAATTTGCTCTGCACAGAGACTGTGTTGCTTATGCGAAACAGCTGCTGGCGGAATATCATGCGTAAAAAAGACTCCACTCTCTCGAATGAAGTCTTAGAAAATTTGAACTCGAAGTTCTCAGAAAATCACCCGTATCGTCGTTCCTTTTCCGGGTTCACTTTCCAGTTCCAGTTCAGCGTGGCTCTTGGCGATGATATGTTTTACGATAGCAAGGCCCAGTCCCGTGCCGCCGGTGGATTTGGAGCGGCTCTTGTCCACACGGTAGAAGCGCTCGAAGATCCTCTCCTGATGCTCCTTGGAGATGCCGATGCCGGTGTCTTTTACCACCAGATAGGTATGCCCCTCTCTGGCATAGGTCTGCACATCCACACTTCCTCCCGGATTGTTATACCGGATTGCGTTATCACACAGATTATATAAAAGTTCTTCCATCATCTGGCGATTGGCCGTCACATAGCATTCCGTGCCGTTCAGCGCTATGGTCACCTTGTGTTTCTCTGCACTCATTTTCAGCATTTCCACACAATTCTGCGCCATTTCATGAAGATTCAAAAGCTCCGTATCCGCTTCCTCTTCCGTTCCGTCCAGCTCCGACAAACGAATAATATCATTGATCAATGTAAGTAGACGATTTGCGCTGTTATGAATCCCGTGAGCAAAACGCACCGTATCCTGCTCCGAAGCCATGCCGGTCTCGATCAGCTCCGCATAGCCGGAAATGGATGTCAACGGGGTCTTCAGTTCATGGGACACATTTGCACTGAATTCCTGACGCATTCTGGCATTTTTCATAATGTCCTCATGCTGTTTGCGGATCATGGTCATGAACGGTGTCAGTTCCTCATAGGTCTGCATCTCTGTACATTCCCCGATATTCTGTGCCAGTTTCTCAATGGGAGCCACCAGCTTCGTGGTCAGCACTCTGGCCGCCACCATGCACAGCACCAGCAGCACCACAAAGATCCCCACCATCATGGGCAGCGCCTGACTGAAAATGCTGTAAATGCTTCTGGCATCCTTGGACAGTCGCAGGATGCTGCCATCTTCCAGACGGATGGCATAATAAAAGGTGGACTGGGACAAGGTCTCGGAATTCCGGACTGCTTCACCTTCGCCGTCCCGCATGGCTTCCTGAATCTCCGGACGGGAAGCGTGATTCCCCATGGCCACAGAATCTGCCTCATTATCATACAATACCTGTCCGTCACTGCCGATCAGCGTCAATCGCAGATCCGATTCCACCGGCACTCCGTTTTCCTTGATCTCTTCTACCGAAGAACAGCTTTTTAACAGGGAACCATAGCTTTTCAGATCCTCCAGCACCTGTCTGCGGAACAGATCATAATACACGACTGTGATCAGTACCATGGTAAGCAAAATCGTTACCGTGGCAATGAGGATCATCATTTTGTTAATCTTTTTCTTCATCTTCTGTTACGCTTTCTCGCCGTTCATAATGTATCCCACATTACGCACGGTCTTGATCAGACTGCCCTCTTCCTTCAGTTTCTGCCGCAGCGTCTTGATATGCATGTCCAACGTCCGGGATTCTCCCTCAAAATCGATCCCCCAGACGCGGTCCAGGATCAGTTCTCTGGTGGTCACAATGCCCGCATTGGTCATCAGAAGCTTTAACAGCTCATATTCTTTGTAGGTCAACTCCACAGGCTCCTTGCCTACCGTGACAGAATGTTTCTCTCGGTCTAGCACAATGTTCCCCAGCTTCAGCACCTTATCTTTTTCCTGACTCTTCTGACTTCTCCTGAGCATTGCCTTTACCCGGGAAATCAGTTCCATGACACCGAAGGGCTTCGTAATATAATCATCTGCCCCCAGATCCAGTCCCTTGACCTTGTCGATCTCCGTGGTCTTCGCCGTGACCATGATCACCGGCACCAGCACCGTGTCCTGTCTGGTACGCAGCTTTTTCACAATGCTCAGACCATCCTCGTCCGGCAGCATGATGTCTAATAAAATCAGATCCGGTGTGGTATCATTCAGCGCCTCATAGAAATCCATGGCGGAATCAAAACCTTTTACCTCATAGCCCACATTGGCCAGGGCAAAGGTCTCGATCTCCTGAATATTTTTGTCATCCTCTACTACATAGATCAAAGCCATCTCACAGCACTCCTCTCTGACTGTGCTTTCTCCTCTTAACTATACCTCGGTAAATCCTCACTCCGCAAGCAGTTTTGCATTCTTTTCCGCAAGACGTTCCTGCTTTGTGGGCGGTAACTGGTATTTCTCACGGCATGCCAGCACTTTGCTCTGGAAGTCCTTGTTATCTTCCTGGCGCAGTTCATCCAGGTAAGCGTGGGTATCGAATTCATCCTCATTCACCTGTACCAGACAGACTGCAATATTGGAGCAGTGGTCGCTGACACGCTCAAAGTTCGTAATGACATCGGATAAGATGAAGCCCAGTTCAATGGTACATTTTCCCTTACGGAGTCTGCGTACATGGCGTTGCTTCACATCCAGGCTCAGTCCATCGATGACTTCCTCCAACGGCTCCACCTGTCTTGCCAGATTCAGATCTCCGTTCTTAAAACTGGTCATGGTAAGATCCAGCACATCGTGTACCGCTCTCTCGAATACCTTCAGTTCCTCCTGCGCCTTCTCGGAGAATACCAACTGCTTGTCATGCATCTCCTGTGCCGCTTCCTTGATGTTGCGGGCATGATCGGAAATTCTCTCAAAATCGCCGATGCAGTGCAGAATCGTATTTAAAGTCTCACTATCCTTATTGGAAAGCTGTTTGGAACTCAATTTCACCAGATAGGTTCCCAGTTCATCCTCGAAGCGGTCCACATCCGTCTCCATCTGTGCCACCTGCTCTGCTTTCGCCTCATCGAAATTATGCAGCAGCTCCATAGCCAGATCCATGGCTTCCCTGGACTTATCCGCCATCACAGAAGCCACCAGTCTGCTCTGCTCTACGGCATAGGCAGGCTTCTCCAGGAAACGTACATCCAGTAAGCTTAAAGTCTTGTCTGTCTCGGACATTTCCTTCACGTCCTCATGGGTCGGCAGCGTCAGGCAGGCTAGCTTCACCAGACCGTTGGAGAAGGGAAGCAATACCAGCGTAGCCGCGATATTGAAGCAGCTGTGAACTACTGCGATTCCAAAAGGTGTTGCCACTTCTCCCAGAAAAGCAAAGGGATGAATGGCATTGACCGTATAGAACACTCCAAGGAACAGGATCGTTCCGATAATATTAAAATACAAATGAATCAGAGCCGCACGTTTTGCATTGCGGGAAGCACCGATACCGGAGATCATGGCGGTAACACAGGTACCGATATTCTGTCCCATGATAATGGGAACTGCTGCGCCAAAGCTTACCGCTCCGGTCATGCACAGTGCCTGCAAAATACCTACGGATGCGGAAGAAGACTGGATCACCGCTGTGAGAATGAGTCCTGCCAGCACACCGAATACGGGATTTTGGAACTCGATCAGCAGATTGGTAAACTCCGGTACCTCTGCCAGCGGTGAAACTGCCGCGCTCATGGAATCCATGCCAAACATCAGAATTGCAAAGCCCACCAGGATGGTTGCCGCATTTTTTAATTTGTCTTTATGGGAAAACAGTAAAATACCCACACCCACGATTGCCAGAATCGGCGAAAAAGAACTGGGCTTGAGCATACGGATCCAGAAAGCATCGCTCTCAATGCCCGTCAGACTTAAGATCCAGGAGGTCACCGTGGTACCGATGTTGGCACCCATGATGATACCTACTGCCTGTTTCAGACTCATAATACCGGAATTGACAAATCCGACTACCATAACAGTGGTAGCGGAGGAGGACTGGATCACACCGGTGACCACCGCACCCATGAGCACTGCCTTTAACGGGTTGTTGGTCAGTTTCTCCAGAATGCGTTCTAATCGTCCGCCAGATGCCCGGGACAGTCCGTCACCCAACAGATTCATTCCATACAGGAATAATGCAAGTCCTCCTACCATCTTCAGTAAATCAAAAAAGCTCATACTCTAATCCTCTCATTTTACATAACATACTTTACATTTTGGGTTTCTATCTACACTTTATCTTGCTTATGTAAAATGCGTTACCAGTGAATGTAAAATTTATGTAAAATTGTAACGATGCAGAGCCATGAACTATTGTTCTATGCTCGTCAGATGCTGGCATCTGTAAGAGCATAGAACAATAGTTCTTTGGCGAGCAAGCCTCAATGAGCAAAAGGAACGCTCCGCAGGAGCAGTTTTGCGAATTGGGGCTCTGCATCGTTGCTGGGATCATCGAATTCTAGTATAATTTTACCCCTTCCATGTCTCCGGTCATACGGAAAATTGCCCACTGAGCAATATTTACTGCATGGTCACCTACCTTTTCCAGGTACTTTGCCATCATCAGATAATCCACCACACGATCCGCATCCAGGTTCTGCTCTCTGATAGCCTGCATCATTTCCGTTTTGACTTCGTTGAAGAGATCATCTACCATATCATCATGTTCTACTACTTTTCTTGCATTTGCCTCATCACCTTCCACAAATGCCTCCACCGAATTGTGGATCATCTCCTTGGCTTCTTCCATCATCTCCAGCAACAGATGTTCCTGTTTTCCTTCGGGATTCATGTTGCCCATACGCAGGTACAGTTCCACAATATCTGCCACATGGTCTCCGATCCGTTCAATATCCGGTACCACTTTCAGCGCTGCGGATACCAGACGCATATCTCTGGCCACCGGCTGCTGTCTGGTCAGCAGGCTCAGACACATAGCTTCTATACTTCGCTGCATATCCACCATGGTATGATCTGTATTCAACAGTGTCTTCAGAATGTCTTCTTTGTTCTCACGAATTCCATACACCATACGGTCATAACTGATCTCCGCATGCTCTCCCATCTCAGATACTTTATTTTTCAAAGTCTCAAGATCCTGTTCAAATAATACTCTGGGTGACATCTCCCATTCCTCCTATCTTCTCATCCAAAATCATCCAAACCGTCCGGTGATGTAGTCTTCTGTCCGTTTGTCCTGAGGTCTTGCAAAGATCTCGGAGGTTGCATTTTTCTCTATGACTTCCCCTACCAGGAAAAATGCGGTGTCATCCGACACACGGGCTGCCTGCTGCATATTGTGGGTTACGATGACCACGGTGTATTTTTTCTTCAGTGTCTCCATCAGTTCCTCGATCTTTAGCGTGGAGATCGGGTCCAGTGCGGAGGTGGGTTCATCCATCAAAAGTACCTCCGGAGATACTGCCAGTGCTCTGGCAATACACAGTCTCTGCTGCTGTCCGCCGGACAGACCCAGTGCAGATTTGTGCAGACGATCCTTTACCTCTTCAAAGATAGCGGCCCCCTGCAGGGAACGCTCCACGATCTCATCCAGTTCCTTTTTATTCTTGATGCCGTGCAGTCTGGGACCGTAGGCGATGTTGTCATAAATGGACATGGGAAAAGGGTTGGGCTGCTGGAATACCATGCCGACCTTTTTACGAAGCAGTGTGGTATCCACCCGCTTATCGTAAATGTCCTCTCCATCCAGAATTACTTTTCCTTCGACTCTGCAGCCGTCCACCAGGTCATTCATCCGGTTCAGGCAACGTAGAAAAGTAGATTTGCCGCAGCCGCTGGGACCGATAAATGCGGTAATGGCGTGGTCTGCGATCTCCATATTTACATCTTTCAGTGCGTGGTTCTCTCCATAATGGAGATTTAAGTTTTCCACGGATATTTTACTGTTAGCCATATGTTTTCTCCTTCTTGTGTTTTCTCTTACTCTCGTCTAAGCTTATTCGCCGCCAGCTTGGTCAGGAGGTTCAGGATCAATACGATAATGATCAGAACACAACCGATACCGAAAGCATTATCATACTGTCCCTTCTGCATCTGTAAATACAATTCGATGGTCAGGGTACCACCAGACTCCATGGCCTTGTGAGCCAGCTTTGCCAGATTGTCTCCGAAAACTCCGGTGAACTTCGGCAGCTTGTAGTCGCTTCCCGCAGTGAACAACAGGGCTGCAGACTCTCCCACGATACGTCCCAGTGCCAGAATGATACCGGTGACGATACCTGGCATGGAAGACGGCAGAAGGATCGTCCGGATCATATGCCATTTCGTGGATCCCATTCCCAACGCACCGGTACGATAACTGTCCGGCACGGTGCGCAATGCTTCCTGTGTATTTCTTGTGATCAGGGGCAGCACCATCAGTGTCAGGGTAAAGGAACCGGTGAGCAGTGAATAGCCGAAGCCCAAAGTCTCTCCGAAAAAGATCATACCGAACAGGCCGAAAATAATAGAAGGAATACCAGACAGTGTCTCCGTGGTGAACTCAATGATGGAGACCAGCTTGCCGGGTTTTGCATATTCATTCAGGTAAATGGCACTTCCCACGCCGATGGGGGTCGCGATCAACAGAGTGATCACGATGATGTACAGGGTATTCAACAGGTTGCCCGCAATACCGGTGGTCTGCTTTCTGGCACTGGTCACCGTCGTTAAAAATGCCCAGTTAACGGCGCGGATGCCTTTTACGAAGACATACAGGATAATTCCCAGTAAAAGTGCCACCGCCAGTGTGGCAGAGACATAAATGGCTGCCAGCAAAAGCATGTCTGTGGGGCGTTTTCTTTTTACATATAAGGTGTCCTTATTCATTGTCATCCGCCCCCTTTTTCAGTATTTTATTCAGTACGATATTGATGATCATAATAAATACAAACAGCACCAGTCCGATGGTGAACAGCACCTGTCTGTGCAGTCCGGAAGAATATCCCATCTCGCTGACAATAGCTGTGGTCAGGAATCGCACGGAGTTAAATGGCAACGGCACATTGACGCTGCTACCGGATACCAGTGTGATCGCCATAGCCTCGCCGATGGCACGTCCCACTCCCAGAACGATAGCCGTCACGATACCGGATTTTGCTGCCGGAAGGATGGAGCGGAAAATAGTCTGTACATGGGAGGCTCCCAGGGCCAGAGAGGAGGATTTGATTCCTGCAGGAACCGCCCGGATGGAAGTCTCACTGATATTGATCACAGTGGGCAGGATCATGATCGCCAGTACGATCACGGCTGACAGCAGGTTTGCACCGCCGGTGAACTGGTGTGTCGTGGATCCCTGGAAGATCAGTCTTTCTAATTTATACATGAGAGGATTCAGTAAGTAGATTCCTAACAGTCCGTAGATAACGGAAGGGATGCCTGCCAACAGTTCTACCGCAGGCTTTACAATGGCAGCCAGGGGCTTGGGTGCCACCTCTGCCAGGAATACCGCCGTCAGCACGCCGATGGGCACACCCAGCAGGATAGCCAGCGTCGTACCGACGATGGAAGTCAGGATAACCCACAGAATACCGAATTTCGGATCTGCCGCTGTTGGCATCCATTCCGTGTCGAACAGGATCTCTCCCAGACCTACTTTCATAATAGCGGGGGTACCGCTGATGATCATATATAAGGTGATAGAAACTACCGCCAGTACGGCGAAGAAGGCACAAATGGTAAATACTATTTGTGCCACAGTTTCCACGACCGCTTTATTTTTTCTGTTTCCCATTACGGAAGCGTGTGTTCCACTATTCATCGCTTTTTTCCTTTTTCTGCGTCGGCTATTATTTTACTGTGATCAGACCAACTTCGGAAGCAACCTGCTGTCCTTCGTCACCCAGTACAAAGTCGAACCATGCCTGTACCAGATCGTTCTGCTCGGAAATCTCACCTTTGGTAGCCATTACGAAGGGTCTGCTCAGGAAGTAGTTACCAGCCTTGATGTTCTCTGCGGTAGCTTCTACGCCTTCCAGAGAAAGTGCCTTAACACTATCATCCAGTGCATCCAGGGAAGCATATCCGATAGCTCCGGGCGTGGATGCTACTTTAGCGATCACAGCACCGGTGCTGTCCAGTTCGTTTGCATATTTGCAGGCATCCTTCAGGTCAACCAGCTCTTCGAAAGCTCCTCTGGTACCGGAACCTGCCTCACGGCCGATCACGATGATAGGCTCATCTGCGCCACCGACTTCTTTCCAGTTAGTAATTGTGCCATTGTAGATGTTCGTCAGCTGCTCTTTGGTCAGATTTGCTACTTCGTTAGCGGGATCTACACATACGGCAATACCGTCGATTGCTACTACGTTCTCTACAACACCTGCGGCCTTTTCCTCATCCTTTAAGCTTCTGGAAGAGTTACCGATATCTGCGGTTCCGTTGGTAACAGCTTCGACGCCTGCGCCGGATCCTACGAACTCAGCAGTTACGGTTACATCCGGATACTTCTCCATGAAAGCTTCGCTCAATGCATTTGCCAATTTCTCCATAGAAGTACTTCCTACCATGGAAATACTGCCGGACAGATCTGCAGTGGTCTCAGCAGGTGCTGCTGCGCTGCTCTCTGCCACAGTGCTTTCTGCTGCGCTGCTCTCTACTGCGGAAGGCTGTGCTGTGGCTGCATCACCGTTACCGCATGCAACCAATGCGGTTACTGCTAATATTCCTGCTCCGATCAGAGCTAATAATTTGCTGTGTCTTACTCTCATAATAATGTCCTCCATGTTTTTGTTTTTCTTTCTCTTGATTACGCAATCATACTAACATGGGGGAAATTCACATAATATCAGAGTCCGGTAATTTATTTGTAAGAATTAGGTAAAATCAGATGCTCTCCAGAATGCCGTCGGCAATAGCCCGGGCGATCTCGTCAAACCGGCTGTCAAAGAGTTCGTTGTCCGCATCCGTATTGATAAATCCCACTTCTACCAACACCGCCGGCATATTTGTGCTGTTCAGCACCACCAGATTCGGTCTTTCATTCACTCCCAGATTCACGAACCCCACCTGCTCCAGTCCGGCATTGATGTTGTACGCCATCCTGGCTGCCGCTCCATAGCGGTTGTAGACCAAACTCTCCACTCCGCTGTACTGGTTCGGATAAGGACTGGAATTGCGATGGATCGAGACAAAATAATCTCCTCCCACCTCATTTCCCTCCTGCGCCTTCTGATAAGGAGACTCGTAGATATCTGTGGTTCTGGTGTAATACACATCCACTCCGTTTTCTTCTAAGATGCTTCCCACCGCCAATGTCAGTGCCAGCGCATCCTCACTTTCTTTTCTTCCATTATAGGTGGCCCCGGGGTTCGCACCACCATGCCCCGCATCCAATACGATCAATGGCATAAAAAAGCTCCCGCATATCCTTTTGTTTCATGATATGCGGGAGTTTCCCCATTTAGATATTTTTTGCTTACTTTAAAATTGCTGCCGTCACTTCCTGCGGAATTACAAATTCCGGCGCTCCCATAGAACCGGGAGCCACTTCGTATTCATCAAAGGCAATGACCAGTTCGTCCTTTTCATTAAAATAGAAGTTCGTCTGCTCCGTGATCCCCTGAAAATTGAATTCCGGCATATCGTCATTATCCAGGAAATAGATCACGCCTTCATCCGCCGCCATCTGCTCCTTCATCTGGGTCTTAATGTTCTCGCTGATCGCGGAAATATAGTCGCTCCCTTCTGCAAACAGATCTTCCAGTGTCACCACATTTCCCGTCTGTTTATCAATCGTATAAAACTGATTATGCTCGTAGCCGCTGGCTTCCGTCTCCAAAACGCTTAATTTTACGGTATAATACCTCGCATTGTCCGTAACAACCTCCTGTGTTACATGCAGACCATGGTATCCTTCCTCGGATAAGGTATCCTCGAACTGACGGATCAGTTCCTCTACCGTAGCCTCCATATCCTGGTTGACCGCTTCCACACCGTCTTCCGACAGATTTGCTACCGCAGCCTCCTGTCCGACACCTTCCACACTTCCGGCAGCTGTGCCCTCAGGAGCGGCTGCCACTTCTCCAACGGAAGCACCTTCTCCCGCATCTTCTCCATAATTGATCTGTGCAAGTTCTACTTCGGCATCATGGTTCTCATCGTTGTAATTGTACTGCCGCACTGTTACCAGCCTAAAAAAGCCACCCAGCAACGGAATATTTTCCATGGCATGGGCTATCTGCATATTGGTATTTGGCAGTGCGATCATCACGACAGCTGCCGCAGCCACCGCCGTCCATGCAGAACGCCTTCTGGCGTGCTCTGCTCTTTTTTTCTCCATCCGGGCTCTGTCGATACCTGCCTGCAGCCGTTCCCGTCCCGTTTCGGGTATTATCATATTCTCATACTCCTCTTTTAATTGCCTCAACTGTTCCTGTTCAGTCATATCTATTCTCCATCTGTCCGGTCTGTTCGGACCGGTCATGTTATCTCTTTCCATATCTCTTTTCCTGTATCTGTCTTATGTCCTGCATATATATGATGTCGGGGGCAAAATCCCACGACTTTGACTACGGATTACTCAGCCCATGCTACCCTCGAGGTTCAGCCGCAGCTTTTTCATCACCCGGTATAGCCTGCTCTTTACTGTACTCAGGTTCTCATCCAGGATCTTCGCGATCTCCTCCAGCTGCCTGTCCTCAAAAAATCGTAGGACTACGATGGCACGATCCTTTGGGTCAAGATTTTCTATTGCGCGTTTTAAATCAATATTTTCATAGATATCTTCACTTGCCGCCTGGATCTCCTCCACATCCGCGCTCTCCTTCCGGCTGCGCAGGAAGCTGCACGCCTCATTGATCACGATCCGGTACACCCAGGTCTCCACGTATTGCGGCTCCTTCAGGCTGTCACTTTTTAAAATGGCTTTATAGGCTGCTTCCTGTACAATATCCAGCGCGTCCGCTTCATTATGTACATAACTATAAGCAAGACGGTAATACTTCTCATACCCTTCCGTCAGGGCACGCTCCACCGCCTGTTCTTTTTTTCTGTCCGACATATATCCTTTCCTCACTTTTGAAAACTGCATGCAATTATTTTTCGGTATTTATTGTAACACATATTCTTTTGATATATTCTACTATTTTGACGCTGTATTCCAGCAAAAAGTTTCACCGGCAAAAAATATTCCAGACTGAGTTTTTTTTCTTTTTTTCTTTTAGTTTTCTATCATTTTTGACGCAAATAAGCGGCATACGTCTCTTCATCAAGACATACACCGCTTGTCATGTTTATACTGTTACACCCTTTGCCAGTACGCTCCCACATTCCCACTTTTATTCAATTACTATGTCAGATACTTATTCTTCCTCAGAACCACTCTTTTTTCTTACATAGAATACGGCTCCAAAAACAATCAGTATAATACAGATACCTATAATAATGATTATCGTATTATTCCATGCATATTTTGAAGTGCTGTCATCTGTCTTAGGTGCAGGAATGGTTTCATCAGATTTGTTGTCTGCCTGACCGTTATCACTCATAATCTTGGCATCAACAACAATCGTGTAATCTGATGCATGGGTAAATACAAGTTCCACATTTCCATCCGGATCAATCTGTTCGGCGCTGATAAATTCCAGTTCCCCGGTCACGTTATTGATCACATCCACAGGAAGTATGGCTTTTCCGCTGGGCTGATGTTCAGCAGGAAGCCCATGAACAAGTGCA
>OGMQ01000408.1_pt1 | contig 29126 bp, 21 predicted proteins | sample 1573291 | NCBI WGS metagenome assembly OGMQ01 (sample SAMEA2582008, study PRJEB24529) | metagenome | biome: Human gut stool | place: China | collected 2011
CATTCTCCTTGTTTCCAAGGGTTATTGACGGTTGTCTTCCGTTCATCCTATACATTATATACAGGACTACTTCTTGTACTACATCCTAGTCTGTTTATCCAAAGTCTTTCAAAGAACTATCTTTTCTTTCGTGCTCCCGTTTCAGCGGGAAAGCGCTTGCAAAGGTAAGGCGTTTTTTCGTAACCCCCAAATTTTTTCGAAAGTTTTTTTGAAAAAATTTTCGGAAGGTTCTCAGAAGGCGTGCGGCTTACCCTTTCTCGCTCCCTTGCATATCCGCAAGGTAAGATACTCGGTGCAGCATCGGCACTCTCTTCCGTAGCCCCAGCTCTTCCAGTCTGTCATCTTCAGCGGCTCTCCCTCTCGAAAGCGGTTGCAAAGGTACAGACTTTTTCCGTTTCCGCAACTTTTACACCATACTTTTTTGCAGAAATTTTTCAGGTTCTTGCCTAACTCGCTGATTTACTTTATGCTATAAAGCATAATTTTTATTGCAATACGAAAACGGATGTGAAATGACCTACATTATATAATTCGTGCGTGCGCGTACGTGTGCGCGTAACGAGACGGAAAAAGTTTTACAAAAAATAGGGGAAAACAGCTGCAAAGCCTGAAGCTGCGAATGGAATACGGAAAAAGGAACGGAGTTTTTACACGGACAAGGAGGAACTTTTTACGTTTCCGCTACGAAAAACATACGGTTCCGCAACGCAAAACGTACGGTTCGCATGGCGGAAACATACGTTTCGCCAAAGGAAAACATAAAAATAATGGAAACATTACACGGTTTTCTACCCGAGGTTTTCTAAAAAAACCGGATTCCGGAAAAAAAGACACCCCTTCGCGTAAGGGCATAAAAAAAAGAGTTCCGCTGAACTCCAACCTTTGTTAACCTTAAATCTAATACTATGAAAAGCACAGTACAAAGAATTATTTTGAAATCCTCTAAAAGCAAATAAAGTTTTTTCCGAAAAATAAAATCGATATTTCTCCAAAAATCCGCTAACTTAGCCCCTCTTAAAAATGATTTACCTATGGCACTTATCAAATCAGTAAGAGGGTTTACTCCTCAAATCGGTGAGAATTGTTATCTGGCCGACAATGCCACCATCATCGGCGATGTAGTAATGGGAAAAGATTGCAGCGTATGGTTCAATGCAGTACTTCGGGGAGATGTAAACTCCATCCGTATCGGCGACCGTGTGAACATTCAAGACGGTACCGTGCTTCATACGTTATATGAGAAATCAACCGTAGAAATAGGCAATGACGTATCCATCGGCCACAATGTGACACTTCACGGAGCTTGTGTGCACGACAATGCCCTGATTGGAATGGGGTCTACCCTGCTCGACCATGCCGTAGTAGGTGAAGGAGCCATCGTGGCTGCCGGCGCACTGGTACTTGCCAATACCGTCATTGAGCCGCATACGCTTTGGGGCGGCGTACCCGCCAAGTTTATCAAGAAAGTTGACCCTGCACAGAGCAAGGAACTGAATCAGAAGATTGCCAACGGGTACCTGATGTATGCTTCCTGGTTCAAAGAGGAAAAAACCGAGAAATAAAAAACAGCCTCGCAAGGTTTACGTCATTGAATTCCGTAAGTGTTGCGAGGCTGTTCCTTTTTATCTTTACCTAAGATTATTTATTCTTCAACTCTTCCAGCAACTCAGCCACATCTTCTTCACGTGTAGCCCAACTGGTCGCGATACGTACCACTGTCGTACCGTCAGCCCGTTTTTCCCACACCTCAAAGCCGATGCGCTGTGCCAGTTTCTCGTACAAGCTGTTTTCAAGCTGTACAAACAGCTGATTGCTCTGCGGACGAATGTAGAATGTATAACCGTTTGCTTTCAGTCCTTCCACAATCCGGTCAGCCATATCAATGGCGTGACGCGCAATTTTCAGGTACAAGCCATCTGTAAATAAGGTATCAAACTGCAAACCTAACAGACGTCCCTTGGCCAGCAACACACCCCTCTGTTTGACAATTGTATCAAACTGGCGAATCAGTCCGGGCTGCGGAATTACGACCGCCTCGCCAAACAAGGCTCCAACCTTCGTTCCGCCAATATAGAAAATATCACACAAGGAAGCGATGTCTTTCAAAGTCACATCCGTATCCCGTGCTGCCAATCCGTAACCCAGACGAGCCCCGTCGAGGAACAACGGAATCTTATGCTTACGGCACACGGCAGACAAAGCCTTCAGTTCATCTAGCGTATAAAGTGTACCATATTCCGTAGGATGCGATACATACACCATTCCCGGAGCCACCATGTGATCCCAGCTCGGGTCCTGATAGAAAGCCGTCACATAACGGTCTACCTCTGCCGCATCCAGCTTTCCTTCATGGTGAGGTAAAGCCAGTACCTTATGTCCTCCTGCTTCCACCGCTCCGGCTTCATGCTGGTTGATGTGACCCGTTTCTGCTGCAATCACTCCCTCATACGGACGAAGCAAGGCCGTAATGACCGTGGCATTGGTCTGCGTGCCTCCCACCATGAAATGTACTTCCGCCTGCGGACATCCGCAAGCTTCCGCAATTTTCCGGCGGGCCGATGCACAATACTCATCCGTGCCATAGCCCGGAGTTTTCTCCATATTCGTCTGACACAAGCGCTCCAGAATCAACGGATGCGCTCCTTCCATGTAATCACTTTTAAAATATTGCATATTCGTTTTGTATTTTAAATTAGACTTTTTCTTCCAACATCAAACCCACTCCCTTCACGGTCTTCAGTTCCACCGTATCATCGGTTGCTAACAGTTTACGCAAGCGAAACACGAATACATCCAAACTGCGCGAAGCAAAGTAATCTTCCTCCGTATTCCATAGACGCGACAAGATGACTTCCCGCCGCACAATCTGTCCCTTGTGCTCACACAACATACGAAGCAAATCAGCTTCCCGCGCCGTCAACATCCGTTCTTCTCCCCCTTTCTGCTTCCATACGCCACGCACCGTATCAAACGAGAATAGTTTCCCGACAGGTACCTCCCGGACTTCTTTCTGCGCCGACATCCCTCGCGTCAGTTTCAACAATGCCGTGATATGTGCATGCAGTTCCTCGGCCAGAAATGGCTTTTTGACATAGTTATTCACACCCAGTTCATAACCTTTCACTACATCTTTCGGTGACACACGCCCGGAAGTAAACAAGATGGGCACATGCTCATCCTGCTCCCGAATGCGACGTACCATCTCATATCCGTCCATTACCGGCATCTCAATGTCGGCTACGATGACATCCGGCTGCTGTGCCTTCCATACAGCCAGTCCTTCCTCGCCATTGGATGCCGTCAGCACCTTATACCCTCCAATCATATCCTCCAGACCACCCTGAATGATGTAACACAGATTCGCGTCATCTTCCACCAACAACAATTTGATTATCTCTTCCATTTCATTGCTCCTCTTTTTTATTTTCCAGGGCACTTTCCGGAGGAAAAGCCAAGATAAACCGGCTGTATTCCCCCTCCATGCTTTCCAGCGTGACCCGTCCGCCGTGCGCTTCCATAATCCGAAGCACATAATTCAGTCCCAGTCCGAAACCAGATGCTCCACCGGAACGACTGCGTTCACTGGCTGCCGCCCGTTCGTATTTCTCAAAAATCTTCCGCTGGTCTTTCAACGGAATACCGAAACCATTGTCGGCCACCGTCACACAGACTGTTCCATCCGCTTTCCGTTCTGAAAGGAATGTAATTTCCACCGCTTCGTCCGAATATTTCAATGCATTGTCTATCAAATTACTGAGCGCTTCCCTCAGAAATTCCTCATCCGCCCAAACCACTTCTTCCTGCAAGTTCCATACAAACGCAACCTGCTTGGCAGTTTTTGCCTTGTACTTCTCCGCCAAATCCTCCAGAATCGGGCGTAGCAGACAATCCGTCTGTTGCAATTTCAACGCGTGATTCTCCAGTTTGGAAAGTGTCAGTACCTTGTTGGTCAACGCCAGCAGATGCTCTCCTTCCTCTTTCACAATACGAAAATAACGTTCTTTCTTTTCCGGCTGTCCGTCCAGGCGTCCGCTTTCCAGAATCTCCGTCCCCATCAGGATGGAGCTCAGCGGAGTCTTCATATCGTGAATCATGGCATACGAGAAATCCTCCCTCACCTTGGCTATCTTGTCCTGCCGGATAATGACACGAATCTGATATACAATACAGATAATGACCAGTACCATAATCAGCACCGTGGCAATCAGCAACAGGGTCATACGCTGGAAAATCACCCAGTAAGGATTCAGAATCACCCCTTGCAGATAGCGGGTATATGCCTTATTTATAGGTACCAGCCTTGTTCTCAAGTATTTTTGTCCTTCCAGTTTTGCCTGTGGAGAGGATGCCCGCAACACATTACCTAACGAATCCGTCACACAAGTCGACACCTTGGCCGGGATACCGACCGAATCCAGCATGTGGGCATAAATAGAATCCAGATTATGCAAGGACACATCCATCTTGAACGTATTCGATACCCCTTCCTGTATGGCGATGAACACAGCCGATTCAATAAACTGACGTGTTTCCGGAGTTGGAGTCTGAGTCTCGTCATCCTCCACGTCCTCATTCAGGTCAAACCGATACGTGTACGTGGAATCCTTCTTCCCATGCAATTCTTTCCAAAGGCCCATCCGATCAAAAGCCTCCTTAAGTGCCGCATCCTTAAAAAGCTCATGGCTCTGCCGCATGACGTTCTCACGGGTCAGCTTGTAAGTGTTAACCAGCCAGACATACTGCAGTTCGACAATTGCAATCAGTCCCACTACCGCAATCCAGCGAATGTGTTTCATCTTCATAAGTGTATATTCTTCACGTAAACGAAAGACGTTAACGTAGCGTTAACCTTGCCTTAACCCAAAAAGCGAAACGGGCTTTTTAGTTTTGCAGTGTCAAAGATAATGAAAGATAAAGACACGAACGATATGAAAAAGTATTTTTTAGTGAGCATCTTGTTACTGCTCGGTACGATGCTCGGAACAGCCACCGCACAAACCATCACAGGCAAAGTTACCGCCCCTTCCCGTCAGCCTATTGACGGGGCTACGGTCATACTCCAAACACCCGATTCCATATTTGTAGAAGCTACCATAACAAATGCTGACGGTACTTTCCTGCTGAATCACCAGCCGGCACACTATCGTCTGCTGTTCCAACACCTGCTGTATGAACCGCAGGAGAAAGAAGGCACAGGAACCGATGCCGGTACGTTTATACTGCAACCGAAAGACTACGCCCTTCAGGAAGTCGTGGTACAAGGCGAACGCCCGCTGGTAACCGTAGAAGGTAGCCGACTGACCTATGACATGCCGCAGCTGACCTCCCAACGGCTGGTCACCAACGCGTACGAAGCCCTCAAACAGCTTCCGGGCGTTATCGAACAGAACGATGTACTGACACTGGCCGGAGCAGGCGGAGTCAGCCTGCTGCTGAACGGACGTCCCTCGTCCATGACCTACGAACAACTCATCACTCTCTTAAAGGGTATGCCGGCCTCGCGCGTGGAAAAAGCGGAAGTGATGTACAGCGCTCCTCCGCAATACCACGTGCGCGGTGCGGCTATCAACCTCGTACTGAAAGGATACAAGCCCGGCGAAGGAGGCTTGCAAGGAGAAGTCAACGGTGAATATAAACAGCAGAAGGAAGCCGGGGGCAACGGAGGCGTCACACTGGCCTATACCTCTCCTAAAATTGACCTCGATTTCATGTACAATCTTCAGAGCAACTATACCCGTGGCTACATTGATTTCATCGCCCGTCATACGGTGAAGGAACAGGTATATGACGTGAATCAGGTGACGGACAATGAAGGACGTAGCCTGACGCACACCCTGCGCGCCGGAGGAACATATAAATTTGATAAAGACAACTCGCTGAACTTGTCCTATACCACCCAGTTCAGTCCGGACAAAACCGGCGACAGCCATTCCAACGGGAATATTTCCGAATCATTCAATCATTCTCTGGCTCACCACCAGATGCACAATGCCGCATTGTATTATACCTCCGGATTCGGATTTCAGGCAGGAGCCGACTACACGTATTTTACCTCGACCGATACACAAGACTTTTTCGACCGTAGTCCGGAAGAGGTAGAAACCCGCTTCATAAGCTGTTCCGACCAGCACATTGACCGCTGGAAAATCTATGCCGACCAGCATCACACACTGCCACAAAACTGGACACTGAACTACGGGACTTCTTTTACCTACGTCAACAACCGGAACACCCAAAACTATGATTTGCCGGAAATGCAAGGCAACAACCTGCACAGCCGTATCCGTGAATACACCTATAACGTCTACGCCGGATTCGACAAGGCGTTCAACTCCCAATGGACCCTGAGTGCCTCTGCCACATTGGAATACTACCAGATGCAAGATTACCGGAAATGGGCTGTCTATCCTACCCTCCAGTTGAACTACATGCCGTCTGCCTCCCACATCCTCCAGCTGTCTTTCAGTTCCGACAAGACTTACCCCGATTACTGGACACTAAGTGGCGCCACCAGCTACCTGAACGGTTACAACGAAAGTCTGGGCAACCCATTCCTTCGTCCCTACACCGATTACAACGTCGACCTGACCTACATCCTGAAAAGCAAATACATTTTTCAGGCAAGTTACAGCTATACACCTGACTACTTCATGCAAACCGTCTACCTGGATTCCGACCGTCTGAAAGCCATCTACAACTGGCAGAACTGGGATTACGCTCAGGACCTTTCTTTCACGGCCATTCTCCCTTTCAAGGCAGGAAGCTGGTGGGACAGCCGTCTCACCCTACAGGCTACCTTGAAACACGACAAGGCCAATGTATATTACGATGCACCTTTCAATCAGAAGCAATGGGTCGGCGTAGGACACTGGACACATACCTTTCAGCTATGCCGCCAGCCTAACCTGAAAATGGAGGTTACCGCTTTCGGACAAACAAAATCCATACAAGGCAGTTACGACATTCAGCCAGTGGCCTTCGTAGATGCAGCCTTGCGCTATACCTTTGCCAAAGACAAAGCCATGCTTCAACTGAAAGGACGTGACCTATTCAATACGATGAATCCCAAAACAAAAGTCCGGAACGGTGCGCAACATCTCGACATGAACACCAAAAGCTACATGCAGAGCATTACCCTTTCGTTCAGCTACCGCTTTGGCGGCTACAAGAAAAAAGAAGTGAAGGAAGTGGATACCTCACGGTTTGGGAACTGATATTAAACAAAAATATCCTGTTGCCAACCTACATATTGACAACAGGATATTTAAATTTCTCCTTCTAAAGGAAACAGGAATTATTTCAGGCTTCTGCTCCCATTCAGAATATCTTCAGGAATTTCAGCACAACGTGTATATACAGATACGTCTTCTGCATTATCCTTTACAGCCCACTTCATTGTTTCATCTGTCATTTCTGATACAATGTATTCTTTCAACGGGTCATGTGAATAATCATACTCACCTGTCAAAATATACCCTAAATCTTCATCTTCTTCAATTTCAAAAGAACCTGTAGATTTATGCGAATACATACTTCCCATATTTTCATACATTTCAAAAGTATGTTCCTTTCTATTAAAAGTGATGTATACATACTGACCTTCTTGTAAAGGTGCCCCATTGAACTCAGTCAACATCCACGTTCCATTCATAGTGGCATAATTTACCTCCTGATATACCACTGGAGCTTCTTCATCCTTGCTGCAAGCTGTCGTCATTGCTAACAACGAGATGCACATCATAATTCTAAATATGAATTTTACCATATCTTCCTATTTATAAATATTATTATTTTATATCCATATTGATTTTTATTGTCCTATCTGATGGTCGTCCGGAAACACCTTCAAGTAAAACACTGAATGACTTTTTCCCCTTCTGCCCGGAAAGTTTTCTTCCATCCAGTTCTACCATCAATAAGCCTTCTTGTCCAGGTTCTAAAACCTCCGGCTCCGTTCTTAACTTCAAAAATTCTGGAAGAAATCCCTTTACAGCACTTACCTTTAAAGGCTCATTTCCTGCATTAGCGCAAGCTATCCGCTCGACTCTGCAGTGCATAGTCGCAGTGACAGTTCCCATGTTTATTGTCTTGGCACGTATTTTTAAATGCCCCATGGTATACCTGTAATCTCTCCATAAAGCCGATGAAGGAGTAACCTTTCCTGAAATGGTCAATGCAGCAATTGGTTCCTTTTCCGAAATGCTTACATATACAAATGCCCGGGTATAAATAGTTCCTGGTTGTCCGAACGGATTATAAGTCAGTTGAATCACAGCCTTTTCTCCCGGATTTATCACTGGAGAATCTATATGAGCGTTTGTACATCCACATGTCGTAGAAATCTTTGTGACTACTATCTTTTGTTTCCCGACATTCGTGCAAGTAAAAGTAAAGACTTGCGGCTTGTCATCCTCAGACAGAGTTCCTGCATTTATCTCCATACGTTCAAAGCGAAGCATTTCTTCCGCATGCTCCATCAATACAGGATTCAATACGGCATCCAGTTCCTTTTGGGAGAAAACTTTCTGTGCCATCAAAGAAGGCACAGAAAGTAATATGAACATCCAGATAATTACAGTTCTCATAAAAATCAAACAAGATTACATCCACCCATTTCCAGTAGCTTTACGCACCGTAATCACAAATTCTTGTGTTTTGCCATCACTACTGGTCACAGAAGCTTTAGTGGTTCCAACTTTGGTACCTTTTACCTTCAGCTGATTATTATCCAACGATACTGCCGCAATACTGCTATCCACAACATTAAATTCCGTAGCTGTCACATTATCCGCATAGATTCTGTTCAAATTCACCGTTTCTGTGGCGTCAAGTGCTACGTACACGTTAGGTACACGCATTGGCTGGGCACCAAAATTACTGCCATCAATATTGGCCAGCACAGCCTGTGCATCGATTAAGCCTCCTATATTACCTCTATAAGCCGGTAAGTTCATTCTCAAATGAGGAGCAGCCTCACCTACACTTCCCCAATTTTCCCAATAACTCTTCTCATCTGAGAGATTGCCACTCAAATCTCTCACCGACGCCAGCAGCAAATCTTTAAAATCCGACGCACGATAATGCTTACGCAATTTTGCTGCATACGACAAACCTAAAGCTGCTACCCCCGATACATGCGGACAAGCCATTGAAGTCCCATCCATATAACCATATCCACTTTGGCTTGCGGTAAGGTCAGAACCCTCAATAGCTGAATTCGGCATAGTAGAAAGGATAGAAGCCTTTTCATCCTTAAAGGCATTCGCATCACCACCAGGAGCTGCAATCAGGTTCTTGCTTCCACTCGGGCTGACATAATTCGTATAACAAGAAGGTTTTCCTGCCGGATCAAGTGCAGTAACACAAATAAAGTCACCATACGCTCCCGGGTAGCTGACCATAGGAGCATATTCATTACCTGCTGCAAATATGGCAATACCTCCATCAATCACCCCATTCGGATCACCCGCATTATGAATAAAATATTCTAACGCTTCTTTCTGAAGTACCACCGAGTTAGACCATTCCTCATCCGATGTAAAACCAGGAGTACCCATCAATGGATTGATACGTCCAGAAGCTGCCGACCAGCTGCACTGCAGAATAACTGCGCCATTGTCTGCAGCATACTTAATAGCCTTTGCCTGATTCAAAACAGACGAAGCACCATTTCCACTAAAAATCTGGCAAGACATAATCTTCACACCCGTTCCAGGATTACCATCACCTCCAGCAATACCTCGAATACCTACGGTATTATTCTCTGCAGCAATTACTCCAGCTACGTGAGAGGCATGTCCTGTATCTCCCGTTTGCGTATATGATATATGACCATTCCCTGCAACAAAATTATAACCATATTTGTCACCGGCATATCCATTGCCATCTGCATCCTCATCAGAGCCAAATGTTTCTGCTGGATTAATCCACATATTATTGGCTAAGTCTTCATGGTTATACATCACCCCTTCATCCACTACGGCCACAATAATAGAAGGGTCACCCTGGCATTTTTCCCAGGCCGGTACACAATTTACATCGTATCCGGTAACAGCACCTGCAACCACAGTTCCATCATTTCCTATACCCCACTGAAGTTTCATATTTTCAGTCTGGGTCTGACTGCCTAATGTTTGAATAGCTTCTCTTGTGGCACTATTCAAGCCCTTTGCTTTCTTGGTGGTATCATAACCTCTCTTTATCAACTGGTTATATTCCACGGTTGCCACTTCCGAAAGCTTAGACATATCCAAAGCCACCTTATTCAAGTCCATATCTTTATCAAACTTCACCACATACCACAAATGCAAACCATTTTTACGGGTACGTTCTTCATGACGTTTGTCTACAGGGAAAACACGTTCAAAGGTATATGCTCCGGCAATATCTAGGATTTCATCCACCGAAGGGATACTCGAACGAGTCTGTACCCCGCTACGACTTAAAATCTGAGCTTTTTCAAGCACCTCTTCCACTTCCGGCTTAAACTTGATGAGAAGTTCACCTTCCACTGCCTCATCAGCCAAACCAGATATAGGGGCCACTATATTCTCTTGCACTCCAGACTCTAAAAACGTTTCAGAATCAGAGCAGGAGAACAACCCCATAGCACTCACAAGAGCGGCAAAAATATATTTTTTCTTCATTTTTAATCGTTTAATTTTCGAGCCATGCAAGCCCCGCCCTACAGGTTTGCAGGCCGAAAGCTTTACAAAGTTCTATTTTATATCATTCCACAAAAATTACTTTAACGAAATCAATTCCCCTCTTCCGATTCATCTGTTATCTGAGGTTTTCTCTTAGGATACATCTCATAATAACTCATCTTTCTCGTTATGCCATCATCTTCAAACCCATAGTTACTCAAGTTTGTAGGCTCATTACTGAACTTTGTAATAACCTCACCCTTTGTATTTTTAGCCTTTGAAGACGTTGTACTAAGTTCCTGCTGGAAAATCATGGTAAACGGATCCCAGAAGCTCAGGTACGGATGATATAATATCCAGTCAGGCAATTTCCCATTTAAGAAGTTCAGGTTCAAAGAAAGCTTCTTCATTCTTGGCCAGACTTTTGGAGCACCAATCAAATAGCCCCTAGCTATTTCATTCCCAATTGTATCTTTATTAGCTGCATTATCAATATCATCTCCTGTATAAGCTTCAATACCTAAATCCAACAAATCCTGATCCGAAGGCAATTCTCCATCCAGCATATTTAAAGACAATGACAGATATTCCAGATTTTCCCATTGCAACAACTCCTTAAAATAAGTATTATCATATCCATCTGACGGTCCAGGGAATCCATCTCCACCATAACCAGTAGTCCAACGGAAACCAAGTTTATCATCTTTTCCTTTATAGGCTGAAAGATCTTTTGTCGTATCATAACGATTTATCTTGGTCAAATCCAATTTGCGCAAATAAGGGAAATTGTCCTTCGTAATACTTTCGATACCGATAACCTTCACGCCGTCTATTGTGGTTCCACCTTCGCCCATCACTTCAAAGTTATTGCTGCCCAAGTCCAAAGAGATAAGCGTATTACCCAACTCGGTAAAGTTTTCCGGCAATCCCACCAGACCATAAGCGCATATCGCTAAATTACGCAGATTTCCATATTTCACCAGTTCACAAATCTCATTTCCCAATACGATATCCTTGAGGAATGTATTCGAGTTTCCTGAGAATGTAATTGATTCAGCAGTTTTAAGATATTTCACCTGATAAGGAAGTGATTCCTTTGTTTCAAACGCAATAAATTCTACAGATTTCAAACGGCCAATCAATTCTTTAGGGACAGGAGCGGAATAATCAATCGTTTTATCTGCTGGATTTAACTTAATATACTTATCAGTAGCTTCCCAAAGTTCTACACCTTCCCAGTATCTCATGTTTTCACTGGCATCCCAAGTAAAAATACCATTCATGCTACTATATATGGAAAGAAGAGCCAAAGAGTCTCCGGCACGGTCATCCGTAATTACCGGAGCAGGTTTCTGAGTAACAACCAGTTTTATTGAACCATCCCCCTCAGTATCAGACGTTTCATGCGGAGTAATAATTACCTCTGCAGTACGAGCCTTCTCAGCCATGTTGACATCCCAGTCAAAATGCAGTTTCAACAAACGTGGACGGTCTCCATAATCATAATTAGGTGTTTCTTTCTTATACTTCAGCCATTCTTTGTCTGAAACGGTTCCATCTTCAGCTGGCAAATTATTGACTCTTACATCAAAATTCACATTGGCCATCATTGCAACCTCAAAGAAACGCTCTTCCAGTTTTGCCGAATTCTCTACTGAAATCGTTCTGTCTTCTTCACTTACAAAAACACCTTTTGCATACCCCATCTGCATTACTTTCACTGTAGTTGCAGTGGTCTGGCCTGCTGCCATAAAAGTGATAACTCCTTCACGTGGTTCAGCCACTACAGACGAGTCTACCAAAACTTCACAAGTAGCAGCTCCTTCTCCATTGGAAGGACTGAATTTCAACCAGGAAGATTCAGAAGTACCCTGCCATTTCACATTGCCTTTTATTTCCAGCAATTCGCTGCCTCCATCGGCCCCGACAGCAATCTCCGTCTTGTCGATAGAGAATTCAGACACGACATTGTCTTCTTCCTTACAGGAAACAGCCAATACCATGCAGGCCGAAATAACCATTATAATATTTAAAAATCTTTTCATACGTTACTCGTTAAATTATTCCAAAGTCAGATAATCACATCCACGAATATCTTGTGTTGTATCATAAATCAGCAGATACATACCAGCCTTGATATAAGGACAAACAGACGATACATTCAGAACGATACTTGGGTTATCACTTACATCCAGCGTATTAATGAGGTACGAAAGTCTTTCTGTTTCGGGAACCTTGCCAATATCATTTCCACCTAAAAGCAATGCACGCAAACCTTTATGGTTACCAATATTTGTAGGCCATTCCTTGTATACCCGGTTACCGTCATCATCACGCTGGTTACGCATAATCAACGTGTTCAGATAAGAAATATTTGCCAATCCCCATGGGAATGCCGAGAACTGATTTCCACTTATATCAATACCATACAAATGCGGCATATATGTTCCATTCATATCATCCGGTAATTTCTTCAAACGATTGTTCGACAGGTCAAGACTTGTCATCATATACGTTTTTTCACCCTTAATGTCATCATTCGTAATCTCCTTGATTTGGTTCCCGCTAAGATTCAACACGGTCAAAGGAGATCCGGCCGTGAACAAGTCTTTCGGGAAGGTTTGCAATGCATTACCAGCCAAAGACAAATTATTCGTATTGATACCCTTCTTTGTTTCAACTTTACTAATCTTGTTATAAGAGAAGTCGATAGAAGCCATTATGTAAATGGAACTTGCATCAAATATATCCGGAAATTCTGTCAGTTCATTATGTGAGAAAGACAGTGATTCCACATCATCCATGCCACAGAAATATTCTTTCCCATCTGTTGCTTTAATCGTTTTTATCTCATATATCTTATTAAAATCAAAAGTACCCTGAACCAAGTTCACATCCTTTCCAAAAGCAGGAAGTTTTTCTAACTTATTGTATATCAAATCAATCTTACCCAACTTTTTCATTTTAGAAACGTTCTCTGGTAATGATTTGATATTATTATAACCTAAGTAAAGAATCTGTAAAGATTTGCCTGCTTCACGCTCTGCCAATTCCTGTATTCCGTTTGGGAAGTCTTCCGCTAACTGAGGATTCATTGCCATATTCAGCTGAGTCAAATTCTTCATTTGAGCCAACTGAAGAGGGAAAACTTTCAAGTTTGGGCAGTTGTAAATTTCAAGGTCTGTACAACTTGCCAAATCACCCAATTCCTGGGGTAGCTCTGTAATAGGAGAATTGGCTATATACAATACTTCAAGTTTCTTCAGGTTTCCAATTGCCTTATCAATCCCCGTAATACCGTTGGTCAAGTCACCATGGATTATATCCTTGGGCTGTACAATCGATTTTTTAATGGCCGGCTGTCCAGCCTCTACCATACAACGCTGCATCTGCACGTCCCAATCCTGTCTGGAGTCGCGCAATGCAAAGTTATCCATGTAATCAGAACGTAGCTTTTCAAGCACTGCAGGAGTCAAACCACCCTTTAAATCAGCCAGTGGGTTTTCTCCCGGACGCAATTTATCATTGTGTGTACCTAAAGCCAGACTTTGAAGTTCTTCAAACTCACCAATCACTGCAGGCACAATTCCTGTCGGATTAAAATCGCCAATAGACAAACCTATCACACGGCCATTCTTGTCAAGGCTTACTCCCGGCTGGTCACCCCACATGTCTATGTCTTTATTGTCAAAATCCCAGTTGGTTCCTTTCGGATAGCTTTCGCCTACATAAGACCAGTTCGGACCTCCCAGCTCCTCCCACAAAGTACGAAGATTATAATAATCTTTTATGTTTGCAGCTGTTTCCATAATGGTAACAGGCACCTTTGCATCTGTCTGCTTGTTATCAATAACCGTAAATGTAGCCTCACCTAATACTTCATCATTAAAATATTGCAGAAGCTCCGTACGATTATATGCAGCATACGAAAGAATCTTGTAATTTCCAGCCTCAGCTGTAACAAGCGTATCAATTCTTCCGACAGAAGTACGATAGCCTATACCCCGGTCATCAAAATCTTCTACATAAGTTACCTTCAAAGACTTAAACTCTTGCGTCTTTTTGGTATCCATGTTCTGAATCTTAATATCCACCTTATTAATATCGCTAAACGGATAGGGGTCGGAATCACTTGCACCACGAGATTGGATATTTTTAATCAGTTCAAACTTAACCAAGCCTCTTCCTATTGCATCCACCAGCAAATCCTGCACAACAAGCCCACCACTTACAATTGTAAAGGTTGTTTTTTCAGATGGAATACCGGCAAAAATCTGTTCTTCTGTCTTACCATACAAATAGAAACCGCTTACTGTATACTCTCCTGGTATAAGTTCAAGCTTTTCACTTCTAAGTCCGTATTCCGCATTTTCATCATTGTACGCATTCAAACTTAGAGTTTGTGAAAAACTAAAATCCTCGCTTGTCAACAAAACTTTGACCTTCTTGGCATCATTCAAATAATCGATCCGATTATCACCCGCACGAGAAGTTTCCGACTTCTCGTACGACGCACTCTTGTACAGTTTAAACTGCACATAACCATTACCTCCCTGCAAGTTTTCATTATCATCAGTACAAGACAATAATCCTAATAAAAGAATAGCAGGCAGTAAATAATATAATATTCTATTAATTCTCATTGACTTATCAAGCTTTATTAATTAATCAGCTTCACGTTCCAAAATTAATGTAGCAACAATATTCTCTCCTAATCCCTCACTCCTTTCTACTATATAAATCACATAAGGAATTGGGGTACCATCAGTATTATATCCATGTTCAGATGAGATACCGTCGAATGGATTCCACTGACTATCGAAATAGTTAAAAGCATATCCATTAAACCAATCATTCCACGAACCTGTTAAATTCTTATAATTAGCAGAAGTCCAAGGTTTTGCCCAATCTATTCCCTGATCAAGAGCTGATCTCCACATCACAGGTCCTTCCTCATTATGAGGATATTGCTCACTTCTTATCACAAAACTCTGATAGTCTGTATGCGCCTTGAGCTTGCACACATATACATCTCCAGGATATTTTGCTTTTTCCTCTTCTGTTAAATCAGACTTCAAAACAAAAGATGCGGCAGGAGCAGATTCTATAGCAAATGGAACTTCAGTTACAATTTCCTCTCCTTTTTGAGCAATTCTTACCAAAATATAATTACCCAACTTTTCATTTAACTCATTAGTGGCATTCAGAACAGAAGACAAGCCTCCAGCAGCTTCCAATGTGTCAGTTGGAACAACCAGTACTTCCCCGTACTTCATATTGGTATCGGTATTTGCACCAACAGAAACCGCAGCTTTAAAAGCTTCAGCATTAATATCCTGTCTGGAAATTTCGCAATTCATCCAATCCGAAGTTACACTTGCTCCCGTATATGAATATTGATTTGATTTTGACAAATAAACAATCTGATAGTTATCACCATTTATCAAAATATTATTAATAGGAAGCGGTCCTTCTACAAACTCTCCGTTTGCATCATATTTTTGACCCGTTGCATCAAAAACATACGCAGTTCCCGCATTTATATCTGAAGAAACACGATCTATACCCAAATAAACAACAGGTATTCTACAAGATTCCTCTTTTTTATTCTTATTATAGACATAGATATAATCTTCTTTGGCAAATGCTTTGAATTTATCTGCTACCTTAATATTGATTGTAGAGAGTTCTGAATTGTTTCCACTTAAAGGAGCATTTTCCACTTCAATCCATTCAGGAGAATCCTCTATTATCCAATCATAATTAGTTTTAAAACTAATATCGACTCCGTTGAAAGTATCAACATATTTAAAGATAACTACATTATTCTCATCATAAGCTACCCCATTAGCATCAACCAATGACATAGCTTTTCCAGCACGAGTATACTTGGCAATAACTTTCTCCTCACCACCCATTTTCAATGTAATCTCAACTACAGATTCTTCTACAGACCAAGCATCTTCCGTGATAGTCAAAGAAAGAGATACATCTCCGGCTTCACCTTTCATAGAAGTTGAGCCATTCGCAAACTTACACCAGATTGCAGAAGATGTAACCTCCCAGTTCATATTAGCAGAAAAAGTCAAAATTGTTTCTCCATTAGGAGTAACAGAACTAACAACCTCTTCTTCGGGGAATTCCGGTTCTACAACTACTTCTTTTTCATTTTCAGAACAAGATACAGCAGCAAACAAGATTGCTACAAGTAAAAACAGTTTGGTAAATGTATATGTTGTTTTCATCTTATTTAAAATTTAAGTTATTATTAATATCCTTGTTTTTTCAAATAGTCATATTCCTCTGGGGAAATCCATTCAACTATAGTCGGGTATGTACCTATCGGACCAGCTGATTCATAGCCCTCCACATAGAAAGTATGATATAATAGGGCAAATCCCTGACATACATTAAAGTATGAAGCCACTCCAGTATAAGGCACAGCCAAAATCATATCCGTACCCAATACTGCTCCACCTGTAACTTCAGATAATTTGGTAACAACCTGAGTTTCCATCTCAACTTTGGGTTCAAGTGGTTTCTGCGTATTAAAACTGATTTTCAAGTCCATTCCATCCAAGAAGAAATCATTGATGATTACCCCATTTTCCTTTTCCGGATCTTGTTCTACAGTCACCAGGCGGAAACTTGTATTCTGCATATAGTCTGCAAAGAAATTAGAAGTGACTTTGGCATATCCTACAAAACGCTGAATATCAAACCGACAAATCTTTACCAACTGCACCTTCGTCTCATCTCCATATATATCCCAGATTTTGTCTTGTGGCGCAACCAGTCTCAAATTAATACCCAAAGAGTCTGTATCCTCAAAGTTTTCATAAAAACCTTTGATTTTTACAGAAGAAGCCAACTCGCCAGCCTTAATGGTAACCGAGTTTGACTGCAGTTCATAATGTAAGCCTTCAATGGCATTACTTCCTTTATCAACTACCTCTACGGCATAAGTACGATCATAGTCGCATGCCGTAGTAGCAGATATAGGAATATCATAATAGGTATCCGAACTTTGTATGGCAATGGTCTGCAACGAATCAGAGAACATTACATAGTCAGGACCCGCATAGGAAACACGATCTTCACTGCATCCAACAAACAATGTGGCAGCAAAGGCAAATATTCCCAATTTTCCGAAAAATCTTTTCATCGTTATTCCTTTATATTATTTCGTTATTTATTACTTTCATTCGGTTCAATGGCAGAGCCCGGCAAGTCAAGTTCATGCTGAGGAATCGGCCATACAAACAAGGGATTGCCGGCCTCAATTTTCAGGCTGCTTCCATCTCTCACACTTTGTTCCTGCGGCTTACGTTCAAAACCTTTACCCCAACGTTTCAAGTCCTGCAAACGGAATCCTTCCATGAACAACTCACGGAGACGTTCCTTGTCAATTTCGTCCAGCCAGTTTTCTGAAGTCAAAGTGGCAGAACCATACGTTTGATAGCGAGCCTGACGCAAGGTAGAGATGTCTGCAGACGCTTTTGCAAAGTCTTCTTTCTGGCAATATGCCTCTGCACGAATCAGGTATTGTTCTGACAAACGGAATACTTTCGGCATATTTACATGATAAATACGGTAATTGGAAACAAATTCCATGTTTCCATAATACTTTACCAGCAACGGCCAAACAAGCCCGTGAGCATATCCGGTAGGCATATCCTGGAAGAATGAAACATAACGCAAGTCATTACCTTCATACGTATTCAGTGCTGCTTGTCCAGGTACATAATCCGGGCGATAACTAATTTCATCAAAATTCAAGAACACCTGTCCCAATTTTCCTCCATAAGATGTAGGGAGGAAACCGACTTTCCAGATAGTCTCAGTGGAAGCATCATATTTCCACATATAGTCATAATATGACATATCGTTTGTATAGACTGTAGTGGCGCTTGAAAGCAAATATAGCTTACTGTCAATCAGCTCAGAAGAATACTTAATCGCATTATCCCAGTCCTGCATATAAAGGTATACACGGGCCATCAGCGCCTGCACGGTAAACTCATTAAAATAGGGCGAATCATAATAGTCGGATGCCACAAGCGTAGTACCTTCCTCCGGTTCCATGTAATCGTATGCTTTTGTCAAATCATCCAGAACAAACTGATATGAATCATACAAAGAGGCACGCTTCATTTCGCCCGGATTAGAATAACTTGATACAAGCACTACACCCAGTTCATCTTTAGCCGTAGCCGGATCGTATGCCTTACAGAAACATTTAATTAATTCTGAATAAGCCAATGCACGGGCAAAATGCACCTCTCCCTTATAGGCTTCCAGTTTCTCGTAAGCATCATCATCCACAATGTTATTCTCCCATTTAGCCACTTGTTCAAAGAAGAAGTTACAGTCACCGATAACCTTGTAAAGTGAACCGTAAACAGCTTCAATATCCGCATTGGTAGGATTGATGTTCCAGCGCCAAATATCACCGTAAGCATTGGAATAGCCATTTACTGCGTATACCAAATCAGACTGGATGTCAGGCAGCAAAGTCAAGTTACCGCTATACAAATAGCGGCTCATAAAGTCTGAGTAAATTCCCATGACAGCCTGATTGGCTTCTTCCACTGTAGTAATGGATTGATCGGCCAAAATAGCATGTGTAGGGTCCTTGTCCAAACATGAAGTAGAGAACAACATCGCCGCTACTCCCAATAAATATATTTTAAAGTTTCTCATCGTTGTCTTCAGCTTTTAAAAATTCAATTCTACGCCCAAAGTAAACTGACGTGACATAGGATATTGCGCACGGTATATATTAGCAGAGAATTCCGGGTCAAGTCCGGTGAACTTAGTAAATGTCAATAAGTTCTGTCCTTGTACATATACACGTGCTCCGTTAAAGAATTTCGTACTTTTCAATACACTCTGAGGAAGATTGTAAGAAAGCATCAGGTTCTTCAAACGCAGGAAAGAAGCATTTTCCAGGTAATGGGTATCAAACTGAGGAGTAACTCCATGACGCGGAATGTCTGTCACATCCCCGGGTTCTTTCCAGCGGTCATAAAGCAAACGTTTTGACTGGTTGTAAGAAGTATACAAACCATTACTTTCGTCCATAATGCGGTCATTGTTATACGCCCAACGATCGGCCATCCAGCTGAACTGTGCAGAAAGCATCAAGCCCTTCCATGAAAGGGTTGTTCCGAAACCTCCTTGCCACGGAGCAATGAAACTCTTTCCTTCAATCAGCACACGGTCTTCTTCGCTGAACACATTGGTTATTTCACCGTCTTTAGTATACCAGAGTGCATCTCCGTTTGCCGGATTCACACCTGCATAACGTACCATGTAGAAGTTTGCTACGTCATGTCCTACCGCATACATGTTTACGTTGCTGTCTACATACTGATCGATTCCGTTATAAAGTTCCGTAAGCTTGTTCTTATTGTAAGAAGCATTGGCAAACACATTCCATGTAAAATCTTTTGTACGAATGATGTCAGCATCTACCGAGAGTTCGATACCACGGTTAACCATTGCACCTACGTTATCCCAATAAGCTCCGTAACCTCCGTCTGCATAACTTACCGGCACCTGCATCAACATATCAGAAGTCAGCTTGTTATAGAACTCTGCCGTAAAGTTTACGCGATTAAAAAAGCCCAGACGCAATCCTACGTTAGTAGTCCAAAGCTTTTCCCAGGTAAGATTCTCATTTCCACGCTGTGAGGGTTTGATACCTGTTTCACCCAAATAGTTAGAGCTACCCGTTACCAAAGCCAGATGTTCATAGTTAGAAATAGAGGAGTTACCAGAAGTACCTGTACTGAAAGTCAACTGAGCATTGGTAAGCCAGTCGTAATCTTCAAAGAATTCTTCCTTCTTGAAATCCCACATCAATCCTACAGACCAGAATCCGGCCCAACGATTATCTTTACCAAAACGTGAAGAAGCATCTGCACGTACAGAGAAATCTGCATAATATTTACCATCCAGGTTATACTCGCCACGGCCAAAGAAAGACAAGAATGCATATTCTGTAGTAGAATCCCCCCATGAACCAGCAAATGAGCCTGATGAAAGATTAACCAATGCATCATTGTTCTGCTTGCTTGTGGTTACATTGAAATTCTCTGAATGATAATTCACGCCTTCCTGTCCCAACATAAAGTTAAAGTCATGACGGTTTTTCAGGTTGAAGTGATAATTAACCGTATTAGTAATGGTCAGGGTCAGATTATCCAAAGATGAACGTCCGGCACTACCCAGTCCTGCATTCAAAGAATAACTTGGAGTAGAAGTTGAGAAACCAGTATCATGTGAATAGTCTACACCAAACTGCGAACGAATAGTAAGTCCCTCAATCGGAGTCACTTCCGCAAAGACAGATGAAATGACCTTGTAAGTCTTATATTTTATCGGATTGTTTATCAACCACTCAATAGGGTTCACTCCGCTTCCTTTCCAGGTTCCATCATTGATAGAGGCCAAAGAACCGTCTTCATTGTAAGGATTCCAGTAAGGCAACATAAAGTGTGAAGCAGAAATAGGTGCATAAATTGCATAATCTCCCTCCACAGCCTGCTCGGTTTCCTGATAAGCAAGCATGGTACTTGTTCCTAATTTCAGCCATTCTTTTGCACGGTTTTCCACATTGGCACGTACATTATAACGACGGAAAGAAGAACCGAAAGTAATACCATCCTGATCAAAGAATCCTCCAGAAACATAATAGTTAGTCTTATCAGTAGCGCCATTTACAGAAAGCTCATAACTCTGGGTAGGAGCATTGTTGTTAAACACTTCATCCATCCAGTTTACGTCTATACCTTTCACCTTATCATAATATTCATCACCGAGGTCAAGACCGATTTCTTTTTCATACTGTATACGCTCTGTCGTATTCATCATGTCCCAGTTGCTTCCAGCCAGCTGTGAGAATCCCCACTGACCTCGGAAAGTGACATTGGCATCTCCTATATTGCGTCCACGCTTAGTAGTAATCACCACTACCCCATTGGCAGCACGCGCTCCATAAATAGAAGTAGAAGAAGCATCTTTCAACACAGAGATACTCTCGATGTCACTGGGGTTAATTGAATTAAAACTTGATGATTCTACAGGCACCCCATCCAAGATAAATAACGGAGTTGTTCCAGAGTTAATAGAGTTAGTACCACGAATCTGGAAAGTAGCCGCACGGCTAGGCTCACCAGAAGCGGCCATTACAGTCAATCCCGGAGTCTGTCCCTGCAATGCCTGATCAAAGCTGGCCGTAGGTACATTTTCCAGTTTTTCACTTTTCACAGTCGACACAGAACCGGCAATGGTACCTTTCTTACGTACACCATACGCTACGACTACCACATCGTCAATCATCTGTGAATCGTCCAACATTGTTACATTCAGCACACCGGTATGTGAATTCACTTTCAGCTCCTGCGTCTGCATACCGATATAAGAGAAGACCAAAGTAGCTTCGCCACCCTGAATCTGCAACTCATAGTTACCATCAATGTCGGTAACCACTCCATTAGTAGTTCCTTTTTGCAGGATAGATACTCCAATCAGCGGTTCATTGCCTGTCTTCGACACGACATTACCTTTAACCCTATACGACTGGGCTAAAGCTGACTGAATACCCAACACAGCAAAAAAGAGTAACCAAAGACTAAATCTTTTCATCTTTTGCCTGTTATAAAATAAATTAATGATTAAATAAAAAGTTCTTATTAAACAAAACAGCACCATACCAGCTTCACTAACCTTTCAAAGCCAGGCACGGTTATTCAAGCATTCATTACATGAACACTCAAAAAAGAGAAATAGTAGAAACGGAATACCAAAGCCAATCCCTTGATATTCCGATGAAAGTTATTGCTAGAATGAATCGCGAGATTTTACATTGCGGAATACCAATTCTTGATTATCAACCCCTATAATCACATAAAATAAATTCACATTCATGTCCCTCCGTCTATATAATTCTAAGCCGCAAAGATATATAAAAAACTATAACATGATATATTTTTACCTATCATTTTTAACGAATTTCAGTATATAAATCTATAAATTATCATCAGAACGCGTATTTTTACTCACTAAATATACATTCTGAATAGTCAAATATTTTTAAATGTCTTCGAAAATCCTCAAATGTCTTCAAATGTCCTCAAATGTCTACATAGCCCCTAAGCGACCTTTTATATTTGCACCGAAAACAACAATGTTTCTCTAACGGGAACCCTACGTTTTCCGAACGAGAAACATAAGGTTCCGCAAGGAGAAACATAAGGTTCAGCCAGCGGAAACATAAATAACAACTTGTAATATTTCAAAGGATATGGAAGCATTGTATGATTTTTTACCCGTACCGGGAACAAAGAACAGCGAAAAGAACCCGAAACTTTACCCTAAACTTGTAACCAGAGGAGCTGTACCCTTCAGCGAAATCATCCGGCAGATAGCCCGTTCTTCCGGATTCAAGGAAGGAACCGTAATTGGAGTAATGGAAGAAGTGGAGAAATGGACATCTTTCTACATTTCCAGAGGAGAATGCGTAGAAATAGGACACATGGCCTATGCCGTGGCCAACCTGAAGGCAGGGAAAGAGATAACCGACGAAGGCGAAATTCACGCCCAGACCATCCGATTCGATAAAGTACGGTTTCGCACAAGCAAGAGTTTCAACCGAAGATGCAGGGGACAGGAACTTTCCCGAGTCAAGACAGAATGGAAATTCCAGAAAAGTTCCGCCCGATACACGGAAGAGGAACGCCTGCACCTGCTCATGGAGTATCTAAAGCAGCATCCGTTCATCACAAGGACAGAATACGGTCAGCTGACCGGACTTCAGAAATCAAAAGCCTGGAAGGACCTGAACGGATGGGTAAAAAGCAAGATATTAGGAAGCAAAGGAAAAGCTCCCCACAAAATTTATATACTTCCACCGGAGACTATTTCGACAGCAACCGGCGACTCAGGTAGCGCACCGGATACCATACAGACAGAAAACCTACAGCCAGTACGGTAAAGAAAATGAGCACCACGTCTTCCCAGTGCACACTGACGGGATAGGCGTCGACAATAAAACTGCCGGCTGCTCCTAGGGAAATCAGTCCGAAAGTCTGTTGCAACCAGCAAAGCAACACACCTAACACAATGCCCGACACGGCTCCGATAAATGAAATCAGACGCCCTTCAAAAAGGAAGATACGCACAATCTGCCGGTCATTGGCCCCTAAGTTACGAAGCGTCACCACATCGTCACGCTTATCAATAATGAGCATGGACAGGGAACCGATGACATTGAAGCAGGCTATCATCAGGATGAAGGTCAAGAATAGATAGGATATGAATTTCTCTATCTTCATGATGCGGAACGTGTCGGCCTGCTGTTCGTAACGGTCGAACACACGAAAACGTTCGCCCAGGTGTTTTTCCAGTTTACGCTTAAAGGCATCTATATCGGTTCCTTCTTTCATTTTTAGATTGATGGCACTGACTTCAGTGGTGTATTGAAACAATTGTCGGGCAAATTTCAAAGAAGTAAGGATATAGGAGCCATCGTATTTCTCCTGATTTACGGCAAACACCAGTCCGGACGAGAACAGGTTTCCTCCTGTAAAGGAAGCTGCCGGATTGGCCATGTTCACCTTAGCCCCTCGCTTGGGAGCATACACTTCTAACGGGTCAAGGAAACGGATGCCGGTACCCAAAGTAGCTAATAACTGTACACCGGGAATAGCATAATCTACCACCTCATCATGCAGCAGCAACTCTCCTCTTCCGAAAAGAATGGTATCAATCGGTGTCAGTTCTTCAAAATTATCTTCCACTCCTTTTATGACAGCCATGGCCTGACGCCCCTGATACTGCACCAAAGCATTGTCTTCCAACGACTCGGACACCAAGGCTACTTCAGGCATTTTCCGGATGGCTGCAATAGCTTTATCCTGGCCGTCGAACACTTTTCCGGTAGCAGGCACAATTTTCAGCTCCGGATCGAAAGCCGTGAACAAATTAGATACCAGGTCCTGAAAACCGTTGAACACGGAAAGCGTACAAACCAGCGCCAATGTGGCCAGTGCCACTCCACACACGGATATACCGGAAATCACATTGATGGCATTATGTGATTTCTTGGAGAACAAATATCGCCGGGCTATGTAAAAAGGAAAGTTCACCGTTATACCTTATTTATATATAACACAAAATAAAAACCCACAGAAGCCGGAAGCAACGTTCCATGTTCTTCTGTGAGTATTTACTAAAATATCAGATACATTATTTCTTCAACAGTTCGTCAATTTTCTCTGCATAATCCAGAGAATCGTCCACGAAGAACTTCAGTTCGGGAATGATGCGCAACTGATGGCGTACGCGGTTTCCCAGCTCAAAACGAATTGACTTCATATTGGCATTGATGTTCTTCACGATTTCTTCACTTCTCTCTGAAGGGAAGACGCTCAGATATACACGCGCATAACTCATATCGGGACTGATGCGGACAATGCTGACCGAAACCAGCACACCAGGCATTGACTTGGTCTGCAAAAGAAAGATTTCGCTCAGTTCCTTCTGAATGAGGCGGGCAATCTTGTTTTGTCTGGTTGTTTCCATATTACCTTTTTATTTTTTACGTATGATAGTCAGACCGTCACGCAAGGGCAGGATTACCTTTTCCACCCGTGTATCGGCAGCCACCAGGTCATTGAATTTCTTGATTCCGATGGTCTGCGTGTCCGTGTGATGCGGTTCTTCAAGCACATGTCCGTCCCACAAGGTATTGTCGGCTATGATATAACCGCCGGAATGCATCTTTTGCAGAATCATTTCATAATATTCTACATAGAAACGCTTGTTCCCATCCACAAATGCCAGGTCGAACACGATGTCCATGCCGGGCACAATTTCAAGGGCATCACCGATATAAAACTTGATTTTATCGGCATAGGGTGAATTTTCCAGCCACGGACGAGTGAAATCTTCCTGCTCGTCGTTGATTTCAAAAGTATGGAGCATAGCTCCTTCCTCCAGTCCCTCTGCCAGACAAAGTGCGGAGTATCCGCTATAGGTACCTATCTCAAGCACCTGCTTCGGACGTATCATCTGCACGAACATCTTCAGCATACGACCTTGCAAATGCCCCGAAGCCATACGGGGACGCAGCAGTTTTACGTGCGTCGCCCGGTACAGCGCTTTCAGGTAGTCGTTTTCTTCATCAATATGCTGAAGAATGTATTCATCGAGCGCGTCAGTCTCTTTCATGATTACAAGTAACGGTTACGGTTGGGTAAAACGTAGTCATCTCCGCTCTTCAACACATCACCCACCTGGTTGATTTCGAGGAATGAAGTATGAGTACCTTGTTTACCACCGCTCAGATAAGCCACCATTTCGTTTTCTGACAGCACACCGTCGTCCATCAGCTTACGCAATGCAGCGAAATAATATTCCTGTCCGTTGGCTTTTTCCGGCATATAGATAGCTTCTACACCGTATGACAATGCCAGATGACGCATGGTCTTTTCCTTATAACAGATAGCCAATACCGGATATTTTCCACGGAAAGCAGCCAGGTTGCGGGCAGTCAAACCGCTGAAGCTATCGGTAATAATGGCACGGATAGGCATCAGGTTGGTAGCACGTACTGCCTGTTTTGCCAGGAAGCTGGTTACATCGGTATTTGCCGGAGTCAAAGGAATTGGAATATCGTTTTCTTCCATCTTGTCTTTTTCAGCCTGAGCTGCAATCTTCGCCATAGTCTTCACAGCTTCTACCGGATATTTACCATACGCTGTTTCTCCACTCAGCATCAATGCATCGGTACGATAGTAGATGGCATTTGCAATATCAGTAACCTCTGCACGAGTCGGACGCGGATTGTTAATCATGGTGTGCAACATCTGAGTAGCCACGATTACCGGTTTCTTAGCCAGGATACATTTCTTAATCAAGATACGCTGGATACCCGGAATACGTTCCTGCGGCACTTCGATACCCAGGTCACCACGAGCTACCATTACGCCGTCGGCTACTTCCAGAATTTCATCGATGTTATCCACACCTTCCTGGTTCTCAATCTTAGCGATAATCTTAATGTCGCTGTGGTGTGCATCCAGGATTTCACGAATATCAAGTACATCCTGACGATTGCGGACAAATGAATGCGCAATGAAATCGATGTCTTTTTCAATCGCGTACAAAATATTGTTGCGGTCTTTTTCAGTCAAAGAAGGCAGGTTGATGCGTACACCCGGCACATTCACACTCTTGCGGCTTCCCAAAGTAGCATCATTGCGTACTTCACAGAACAAAGTATCTTCATTTTTATCAATAACCTTCAGTGCCAGTTCACCGTCGTCCATCAACACATCTGCTCCGACTGACAGGTCGTGCACAAATCCCGGATATGTCACAGCAATACATTCATGAGTAGTTTCCTGCTCCGGATTTCCTACAATACGAACTTTTTCACCTGTCTTGAAGTCAATCGGGCCTTCTGCACTGGCCGTAGTACGTACTTCCGGACCTTTGGTATCCATCAGAATACCGATACGGTTAGAAACGGTACGCACATTATTAATCAACTTTTCAAAACCTTCACGGCTGGCATGTGCGGTATTCATACGTACCACGTTCATACCTGCATTAAAAAGGTCTCTGATAAAATCTACTTCGCAGCGCAAGTCCGAAATGGACGCAACGATTTTTGTTTGTTTAAGCATCATAATAAATATACTATAATTTGTTGTTGTCTAATAAAATGGATTCTACTGCTAGACGATAAGAATTCAGCCCGAATCCGCAGATTACTCCTACGCATGCACAGGAAATCATTGATTTGTGACGAAACTCCTCCCGCCGATGAACATTGGAAATATGTACCTCCACGACTGGAGACGTAACTGCACGGATGGCATCCTGCAAGGCTATGGACGTGTGAGTATACGCACCGGCATTCAGCACAATGCCATCATACGAAAAGCCTGTTTCATGAATTTTATTTATCAGCTCTCCTTCCACATTCGACTGGTAATATGCAAACTCTACCGATGGATACCACTCTTTCAATTTTTCCAAATAACTTTCAAAAGATTCGGCTCCATAAATGGAAGGCTCCCGTTTGCCCAACAAGTTGATGTTCGGGCCATTGATTATTTGTATTCTCATCTGTATACTTCTGCTGAATTTTAATAACTTTGTAGAAGAATTTGGCACAAAGATACGAAAAAGAAATGAAAAAGGCCGACAAAAAAAACATAATAATAAAGTATAAGCAATATCTGAAACTTGAAAAGTCGCTTTCGGCCAATACAGTAGAGGCCTACCTTACGGATTTGGACAAGCTGTTCGCCTTCCTGGAACTGGAAAACATTCATTTTGCGGATGTCACCTTGGAAAATCTGGAAACTTTTTCAGCCGGATTACGTGACATCGGCATTCACCCACGTTCCCAGGCCCGCATCCTGTCTGGAATACGTTCCTTTTTCCGTTTTCTTCTGCTTGAAGACTACATACAGCAAGACCCGTCAGAACTACTGGAATCGCCACAAATCGGCAAACACCTGCCCGACGTACTGACGGTAGAAGAGATTGACACCCTTATCGGCAGCATCGACCGGAGCACACGGGAAGGACAGCGTAACCGGGCTATTTTGGAAACCCTATACAGTTGCGGACTGCGTGTGTCCGAATTGTGTAATCTTAAACTGTCCGACCTTTACCTGAAAGAGAAATTTATCAAAGTAGAAGGTAAAGGAAACAAGCAGCGCCTGGTTCCCATTTCTTCACGTGCCATACGCGAACTGGAACTGTACTTTCCAGACCGCAACGAAGGACTGATAAAGCCCGGATATGAAGATTTTGTATTTATCAGCCGCTTCGGAAAAAACATTTCACGCATCATGGTGTTCCACATCATCAAAGAACTGGCAGAACAAACCGGACTGAAGAAAACCATCAGCCCTCATACTTTCCGCCATTCCTTCGCTACCCATCTGCTGGAAGGAGGAGCCAATCTGCGCGCCATACAGTGCATGCTAGGGCATGAAAGCATAGGCACTACCGAAATCTATACCCACCTTGACCGCAGCCGATTACGGCAGGAAATCTTGGAACATCACCCTAGAAATCGACTTAAAAATTAGAGAAATGCGTTTTTTTAAGCTTTTTTCGAACGGACCTACAAAAAAAAACAGATAATGATTAACACGTAATAGAGTTTTTCTTATCTTTGCTCCAAATAATCAAACAATAAGATTATTCATTTATACAAACTAAATATTTAACATCATGATTAAGAAGTTGTATTTGCCGTTAGTGGCATTGTTAGTCCTTGCTTTCTCTTCATGTAGCAAGATGGGCGAATTATCTCCTGACTACTTCACTACCAACCCTGAAGTGTTGGAAGCTATTGGTGGTAAGGTACCTGTAACTATTACAGGAAAATTCCCGGAAAAATACTTCAAGAAAAACGCAACAGTTGAAGTTACTCCGGTTTTGAGATGG
>OGMQ01000421.1_pt1 | contig 28763 bp, 43 predicted proteins | sample 1573291 | NCBI WGS metagenome assembly OGMQ01 (sample SAMEA2582008, study PRJEB24529) | metagenome | biome: Human gut stool | place: China | collected 2011
AGATTGTAAACGTTCCGTCAAACTATGATCCAGAATCACGAACTTATAACGGAAATTGGGATGGAACTTTTAAGAAGGCATGGACGAATAATCCGGCTTGGGTGCTTTATGACCTGATGATTAATCAGCGTTATGGGCTGGATCAGAAGGAGCTTGGAATCTCAGTAGATAAATGGGCGCTATATGAGGCTGCTCAATATTGCGACCAGATGGTCCCGGATGGGAAAGGCGGCACGGAACCTCGCTACCTTTGCGACGTGATAATTCAGTCACAGACTGATGCGTATAAGGTGATTCGCGATATTTGCTCAATCTTCCGTGGTATGAGCTTCTGGAATGGTGAAAGCATTTCGGTAATCATCGACAGACCGCGTGAGCCTGCGTACATCTTCACTAACGACAACGTTGTTAATGGAGACTTCTCCTACACGTTCGCAAGCGAAAAGAGTATGTACACGACGTGTAACGTGATGTTTGATGACGAACAAAATATGTATCAACAGGACGTTGAGCCAGTATTCGATCGCGAGGCGACCCTGCGGTTCGGTAACAACGTAACGAGCATTACAGCGATCGGGTGCACACGCCGCAGCGAGGCCAACCGACGAGGACGATGGATTCTGAAAACCAACCTTCGCAGCACTACGGTAAACTTCGCTACCGGGCTTGAGGGCATGATCCCGACCATCGGTGATGTGGTGGCTATAGCTGACAACTTCTGGTCAAGTAACTTGACTATGAACCTGTCAGGGCGCTTGCTCGAAGTGTCTGGAAGCCAGGTTTTCCTGCCGTTCCGAGTGGATGCGCGCGCAGGTGACTTCATTATCGTAAATAAGCCCGATGGCAAGCCCGTGAAGCGCACAATCTCAAGCGTTAGTGCTGACGGTAAGACTATAGAGGTTAACATCGGCTTTGGCTTTACTGTGAAGCCTAACACGGTATTCGCTATCGACCGCACAGACATTGCGTTACAGCAGTACGTCGTGACAAAAATCGATAAGGGTGATGACGATGAGGAATTTACCTACAAGATTACTGCGGTGGAGTACGATCCTAACAAGTACGATGAGATTGATTACGGTGTGAACATCGACGACCGACCGACGAGTATCGTTGAGCCGGACCAGATACCTAAACCGGAAAACGTGCAAGTATCCTCCGAGTCACGAATCGTCCAGGGGATGAGCGTAGAAACGATGATTGTTAGCTGGGATAAAGTTCCGTACGCAGTTTTCTATGACGTGCAGTGGAGAAAGGATAATGGCAACTGGCAAAACGTTCCTCAGACGGCAAACAAAGAGGTTTACGTTGAGGGCATTTACGCTGGCAGCTATCAGGTTCGAGTTCGCTCCGTCGCTGGTTCAGGTACGACTTCAGGATGGTCAAATATCGTAGCTGCGACGCTGACTGGTAAACAAGGTGAGCCGGGTCGACCGATTAACCTTACAGCTACGGATGATGTTGTTTTTGGTATCCGTACAAAATGGGGGTTCTCTGATGGTTCTGGAGATACGGCCTATACGGAGTTGCAACAGTCACCTGATGGAACAGTGGATAACGCAAGTTTGCTTTCTTTGATTCCGTACCCGCAGCATGAGTATTATCACTCACCGATGCCGGGAGGGAATATTGTGTGGTATCGGGTAAGGACGGTTGACAGGATCGGTAACGTGTCTCAGTGGACTGATTTTGTCAGAGGCATGGCATCAACAAACGTTGACGATATCATCGGAGAGATTTCTGTCGATATCGAAAACTCGCCTGGCTACGAGTGGCTTGCTGATAACGCAACCGACAACGCGGCGCAGAACGCAGCGAACGCAGAGGCAGCAATTGAGAACGCACTGGCTAATGACAAAGACGCGATCTACATGAAGAAGGAGAACGGAAAGCGAAAAGCTGAGTACACCAAATCTCTTAAGCTGATTGCTGATGAGACGCAAGCGCGAGTGACAGCAGTAGAGCAATTGAAGGCTAGCTTTGACGATCAGATTAGTGCTAGCAATAGCGAATTGCGTGAGGTTATCGCAACTGAGACTGAAGCGATATCTCGTGAGATTGACCAACTTAAGGCGCAGATTGGTGACGATATTCAGGCAAGTTTAACAGATATCCGCGAAGCTATCGCAAATGAGACTGAGGCTAGAACTCAAGCTGACTTGACGTTAAGCGCTCGACTTGGTGATAACGAGGCGGCACTTTCTCAAAAATTGGATTCGTGGAGTAACGCTAGTTCGACCGGGGCAATGTACGGCGTCAAGTTGGGTCTGAAATATAACGGGCAGGAATACAGTGCAGGGATGGCTATGTCTCTGATTGGCTCCGGCGCAGCGGTCAAGGCGCAAATACTATTCGAAGCGTCACGATTTGCAATCATGACTGGAATGAATGGTCAGACTCAGTATCCTTTCGTTGTTGAGAATGGTCAGGTTATTTTAAGTAGCGCGATCATCAAGAACGGATTCATTACTAATGCTATGATTGGTGAGTTCATCCAGTCGAATAACTTCCAGTCAGGTAAGGAAGGATGGAGAATTACGAAGAGCGGTGGCTCGGAATTTAACAACGTGGTTGTTAGGGGTGAGCTTTACGCAGCAGAAGGCAGATTTGCATTCAACGGAACGGGTAATACCGTTCAGATTAACAACAATGGAATCACGGTAAACTTACCAGGTGGCGGGAAGGTTGTAGTGGGGAGGTGGTAAAACATAAGGGGCCGATTGGCCCCTTTTTTAATACATGTTTGGAAGAACTATCAACGGAGATTGAATTGCTATGTTCCTGTTGGGCATCACGAATTGCTGTCGAGAGTAGTTACCAACAACTTTATTTTTAGCCACTCTTATCTTATTTCCAGCCATTCTGATTCCATTCATCCTTACATGGTTATACCCGCCATTGTTCTCAATCAACGCTCCGCAGTATGATAACTGAATCAGACTGTTACCTATATCCTGATCACCTGTTCCTATGTTTATTACGCGGTTGTAAACAAAAGGCTTATTTACAGTTGAGAAAGTAACCTGACCTTGTTTGTTTGTCATGGTTATTCCGTTACCTCCTCGTGGCGGCGTGTTATTAAATATAACCAAATCCATAGAAACAGAGGCCGTAACGTCATCCCTACCGCTGTAAGATGCATTCCTTACCGTTATGTTAGATCCATCAAATCCGACGCTTACATTAGGGTCGTCCCATCTTGCGAATGGTATCCCGCCAACTGGCAATTGCATGTTACCATTAACAGTTATTCGCTTTGAGTATTGACACGTCATTAACTTTGCCACGTTTGATATAGCGGTGAAGTCAGTTGAGTTTGCAACAAGAAGACCCTCGTTCCTTGTGCCGACTGGTAATATCTCCATGACGGTTCCAGCCCATTGCGGCAAACCTTCATAGGCGCTTAGTGCATCCTCACCTCTGATTATCACTCCATTGTTACCATTCCTTGACACAGTAGTAACATAAAACGGATCGGGTATGACAAGTGTCTGGTCGAACACCTCAATAACGTCAACAGGCTTCGTAAAGACAACAACAACCTGAGATTCCGGCGTCAATGGAGTATTTATAGTCAGCGTCTTATTTGATTGCGCCCTCTGGTTGAAGTTGGCGCAGAATGACGGAGCGCGAAGTCCTGCCGTTATTTGCATCGCAGGACGACCGTCATTGTAGTTTACGTATATCCCCTCTCCCATTATTACCACTCCTTAGTTTTAACGGATACCTTGCCGCTAAAGTTGCCCTGATTGTCGTCTGATGAAAGGCCGTTGAATCGCATATCAACTTCTCCAGCCGGGACCTTTTGACCATCAACGAATCGCATCATGCAAGATCCGTATGCGTAAGTAACGCAGTCTCCATTCTTAAGGTTCTGAGCACAACCAGTCAGGATGAATGCCGCAGCGATAATGGTGATTAACTTTTTCATTTGTATGCCCTCGTCGTTAGTGTGATTGCATTGTATGTCGCATTTAATTTTATTGCAATAGTCCTATTACAATTTTTTTCGTGTAACAGGTGTCTATTTTTGTAACTGGGATGGGTGTTACAAAATCCACCCCATCCGACCGCAGGGAGATATGATAAAAACTCTATATAATATATATAGATAGATAATATTTAATTTTAGCTTTATATATATAATTATTGTTGTGTAACAGTTGTCTATCGTGTAACAGGTGATTTGATTGATTCGTCAAATTTCTATCATTTATGTTCAAAATTTAATCAATCTGGATTCTATTTGTAGGTATCTCTGTATTTCTAAGAAAAAGCGGTTACAAGTGTTACGCAATAGACATCGCATAAGAATAGACTTAAGACATTGATTCTGTTGATGCTGGTTGTAACTTGAGCAATATAGACACGCAATTACAGGCTGATTACATGTATTCGATTGACTAAACGCTGTTAATGGCTATAATGGATTCATCGTAAACGAAGGAGATAAACGCAATGTTCCAAGTATTCACGTCAAGCCAGCTTTCCAATGACGAGTATCACAGCAACGAAGGTTGGGCGGCAGAGTATGTAAGCGGATCGAGCCTTGCAGAAATCTATCAAACTTGCCCGGCTAACTGGAGATTCAAGAAGAATGAGACAACGAAAGCGCTGGAGTTCGGTACTCAGTCGCATACCAACTTTGAGAGTCGCGATCTGTTTACTGCAACGTATGCGCGTTGTCCGGCCCCGACAGAGTTCAAGGATCTGATTACGTCACAAACCTCACTGGCTGCAAAATTAAAATCTTTCGGCCTGAAAGGTACATCCGGTAAGCAGTACCCGGACCTCATCAAAATGATGGTTGATTGTGGTGAAGAACTCAACGTTCAATACCTGATTGAACTGATTGCTGAGGCTGAGGCGCGCGCTGAAGGGAAGCAGCTTGTTGACGCTGACAAATACGACGCCTGCATGAAGATGAGGGCTATACTTGAGCAAAATCCCGATCACGAAGCGTGCATCAACAGCGAGACGGCGCAGCGTGAGATCTCAATCTTCGGTGAGATATCCGGCGTCAAAGTTAAGGTTCGTCTTGACCATCTGGACTACAAAGAGAATGTTCCAGGTCGCGTGCTGACTGGTTATGATGAGAACGGCGATCCGGTATTTGAAGACGTGATTTTCCCTGAAGCTCTGATTATCACTGACTTCAAAACCACGATGAGCGCCAACCCGTTAGAGTTCCCGAGACTGGCATACAATCACGGGTATTATCTTAAAATGGCCTTGCAGCATGACCTATTGCGTCGTGCAATTCAGGCTGGGGCATTTGAAGGAAACTTCCCGGAAGATATCCCGATCGTAGTTCGATTGCTGGCACAGGAGAAAAAGGAACCTTACATCGCCCTTGCTTACCGCATGACTATGGAGCAAATCAGAATCGGTCGCAATCAGTATATTAGCGTGGTCCACACTTATAAGGCTTGCTCTGAGATGGACGTTTGGCCCGGATATGCTGGCGACGCAAGCGAGATCGAACTTGAAACTCCGTCATGGGTACGCTACCAAAACAAGTAAACGGCACAAATAGCTAAACAAATAATTAGTGAGGTGTTATAATGCACCTCATACACCAATCAGGAGAAGTTAAGATGCAATTATCACCAGAAACCAACGAAATCCTTCCGGCACTGTTCAACGCTCGCAACAAATTCGCGAAAGCAAAGAAGGATGCAAAAAACAATCACCTGAAAAACTCTTACGCAACACTTGACGCAATGATGGCGGCAGTTAGCCCGGCACTCACTGATAACGATATTATGATCCTGCAATCAATGCTGGATACCAGCACTGAAACAACTTTCCATCTTGAGACTATGTTGATTCACAAATCCGGGCAATGGGCCAAATTCTTCATGATGATGCCTATTGCAAAACGCGATCCTCAAGGTGTTGGTTCCGCAATGACGTACGCGCGACGTTACTCACTCGCTGCGGCGCTGGGTATTAGCCAAAGTGACGACGACGCGCAGCTTGCGGTGAAATCTGTCAAGGACTGGAAGAAAGAACTTGATGCGTGTGAAGATATAGAATCACTGAAGGATGTTTGGGCCAATGCTTATCGCCAGACTGACACGGCGAGCAAGTCAATTATTCAGGATCACTACAACGCACTTAAGGCGAAGTTTGAGATCGGTAAAGCTCGCGGCATTCGACCTGCGCAACCAGAACAGAAAAAACAGGTTGAAGCAACAAGCTCGAAGCCTGTACAATCTCAATCAATCACCAACTTCGAATAATCATCAGGGCGGCCTCGGTCGCCCATAAAATTTAGGAGAGAAAAACATGCATATCATCACTGGCGAGATCCGCAAAGAACCAAAGATTCTTGAACGTAACGGCGGCAATACTTATATCATCGAACTGGCAGAAAGCTACAAACCGCGTGATGGCGATCGCGAATACACCAACTACACATTCTTTTTTAGCGATGGTGGAAAACCTGGCCTTGCTGACTGGTATCGTGAAGCGTTCCAGGTTGGTCGAGTAATCTCAGTATCGTGCGAGACGTTGAAGATCTCATCAAGAGAGCATAACGGAACGATCTACAATTCTTTGCAGGCAGCTGATTTCCCTAAGCTGATATTCAGCCAACGAGGACAAGGCAACCAGCAACAACGAGCACCACAGCAACAGCAGCAACGCACTCAACAGCAGTCACAACCTCAACCAAATCCTCAGTCAACATTCGACGACGACATTCCATTCTAATAAAAAGCCCCGCATCAGCGGGGCATATTTTTACTTGCTCTCAAGCAATGAGTTTACAATCAACTTCAATTCCTCAATGTCATTCCTTAATGAAATAATTTCTTCCTCCTGCTCTTTACACACTTGCACAGCGTATGCCGCAATAGCGCCATAATCCACCTGAAAGAAGCGCTGGCGCCCTATCAACTCATCGCCGTCTTTCGTTGGTCCATCAAGGTACTCGTGATCTTCGAACGTGCTCACCGCTTCCGGTACTACGTCCATAACTTCTTGCGCAATCACCCCGGCATAAGGCATGCCGTCTTTCTTCAGGGTGTAGGTGTATCCTCCCATTTTAGCCAGACCCGCACGGGCGTTCTCGATCGGCTTGATGTTATCCTTCAACTCGCGGTCAGATGACTGGTTTAACGTCGTGCAGTTTACCGTTCCATTAACGTTCATCTGTCGTGTTCCGTTACTGTTATACTGAACGTAAAACACCCATCCCGGTCCGTTATCGAAAGCCCACTCAATAACAGACTGCCGATCTGAACCGTTACCCCACAATTTGAATGTTGCTGGGTGTGATGAGTTGCCGTCGTTCAGCATTTTGAAATACTTCCCGCTCGGCCTGCTGATCTCCAAGCTAGACGCCTGCACATATGCTTTTCCCGCGAAATCTTTAGTTCCTAGTACGACGCCGTCAGTTATCAATTCAACTTTAGAGGACGTGATATCGTTCAGGAATATGGCGTTCGTTCCGGTGTCCTTCCCTAAAAACCAAAGACGAGTTCCTGCGGAGGTGTACCCCGTTACGTGCAGTGGTTGGTTGTTTGTTGACACCGTTCCGTCAATCCTGAAGCCTCCATTTGCAGTTATGACCTTCATGCTCGGAACTCGCATAGCAAATGAGCCACTTGCTTCAAGGCCATTATACGCAACCAGCTTGTTGTCATATGCAAGCTCGCCATTATCACGAAGCTGTAGCACTTTCTGCGACGTGCGGTTGCGAACGCCCATATCAGATCCGCCAACGAACATTTCAACAATGCGCGCGCCGCTTTTAGCTCTTACGTATGCGTTAAATTCTGGGGATGAGCCAGCATTAAACATCTCGTACCACTGCGACCAATTTCCAGTTTCCCCGTTGCCAATCCAGCGCATCCACCGACGCCCGTCTCCGTATGTTGTGTAAGTCTGCACGCAGCTTGTCTCGGCGTTAGCACCAGTACGCTGCACCAGCAAGCAACCAGCCGAGTTGACAGGATAGTTACGCTCAGGGGTGGCGTTCGCCGTCAGGGACTGAAAGTAAAATCCAGCCTTATCCCCTTTCAATACGTTAAGGTCTTCACTTACCAACGTCTCCCGTCTTTCATGCATTGCCTGAAGGTTGGCGCGCGCCTCCTGGTCGTTAGATGCCCCCGTCCCGCCGTCCGCGATCGCTACATCACCATTTGAACCAAGCTTAGCTAGTTCAATAGCGCTAACATTTCCAGACGATCCGTTGATGGCGTTATTGTTTCCCGAGAAAACCTTTACGCGAGATGTCTGGTAGTCAACGTTAAACGCAAAAAATGTGTCACCAGCGCCGCCGCAAATCCCTGGACCGTATCTGAACGGGGCCATTTGCCCGGATGGAAACTGACTTATATCGTCAACTCGCCAGAATCCACCTTTTATCGTGTCGCGCAACCTTTTTAGCATATCAGAAACGCTTGTTGGGGCGTTGATAGCGGCTCCAACTTTATCAACCTTTTTAGATGCATCGGCACTATTCGCGAATTGCTCAGCTTCGTCACGAAATCCTTCAGCCTCGTAACGGTATCTTTGCGCGTCTGTCTTCGCCGTGGTAGCGTCGTTCTTTGCCGTAACGGCCTGGTCGCGAGCAGTATTTGCTGCATTCTTGCTTTGCTCTGCCGATGTTGCAAATTGACTTGCGGCGTCACGGTTTGCAGCGGCTGCGTCGCGAGCAAGCTCCGCTTGATTCTGCGCGGCTTCTGCGGCTGATTTGTTCGCCTTAATTTCTTCAACGATACGAGCCAGGTTATCCATATCAAGATCGGCAATAATATCCATCGCCCCTGCAATCTCAGTTTCTTTGCTTTGATAGTATCGAAGAGTCTCAGCAACGTTTTGAGCCAAGCCGTTAACAGTTAGTGAATCGTTAAGAAGGATTACATACTTGCCGTTAGCTGCAGTTTGACCGTCGGTAGAGATGGCCTTTAATTCTGTGTCGCTAACGATATCGCTAATCACAGCCAGCTTAATTGGTTGCTCAAGGAACACGATAGTTGCACCTACGCGAATCAGAGCAAGCTGATCTTTCCATTTTGTATCGGTTCCGTGAACCGTTCCGTCTGCATCCATTGATGCTGTACCGCGTCTATATAAAGCCATATTATAAACTCCTTAAGTAAATAGCACGAATTGCTAAGCACTGATTTTATCATTGTGCTATGAGTCTTGCAACGGGCAACAAAAAACCGCCAGAAGGCGGTTAGAGTAGATCGCTTGCTGAGAATAGCTTGGCTTGCATTCCTGAACGGTATCCTCCAGTATTCGGGATGATTATTTTTAATTGTCGGTCGTCAGCCATGTATAAAGTCTCCTTATCTGAAGGCTCGCAAGCAACCCTTACCTCGCGATCACCTTTGTATCTGTACGCAACCATTTCGAGATTTTCAGGAGTGAAGCATGACCATACCTCTTGCTTTGTGTGAAATGCAATATGCTGAGCATCAATCCAATTAAGGCATAAGTATATCGCTTTTTCAGTTTTACCAGTCACGGCAACCGAGCAACTTGTGTATTTCTTCGCGTAAAATGACTCCCTTCCTTCCTCATCAATAATCAAAATATTGCAAAACTCGTCATCAAGCCCGTCCTCATGCACAAGTTGACACGGGATAGTGTGAAATACCGATTCACCGCCATCCTCTCGACGTTTTACGCCAACGTCGAATGATTCAGTTGGTAGCGACTCAAACATGCTTAGAGGCGTATTTACGCGCTTCTCTGTGCGCTCCATAACTTTCATCACTGCTTCATGGTCTGCCATCATAACATTGACGCCAGACACCGGAGTTCTTCGTGCTTTTTTATTGGCCTTGACAATGTATTCCTGCGGAACCTTTCCGAGAAATCTCCCCAGGATGTTTATGCATTCGCTATACGGCATACCAGTTAACTTCATCAACCAACCGATCCCTGAGTCGTTGCCGCATGAGTTACAGATCGCGCCGCCGTCGCCTGGAGTGTTAAGATTGTCAGTCCAGCGAAAACGGTCCTTACCTCCGCAGTTAGGGCAAGGTTGGTGCTTCTTATTGAATACCTCGTTAGGCAATCCGCAGACGGACTGGAAAGCCTCACGCCATAAACCCTTCATATACGGCAAGACGTCCTCTTTCTGAAACATCATAAACTCTTCGTTCACTTCAAGATCTCCAAATAAAAAACGCGTAGAAGGATGTTAACCCGCTACGCGTCGTTTGTTTTAACTAAAAATGCTATTGGTCGTTCCAATATCTTCCTTCTTCACGACTCGCATAAACTTCTTGTTTTTGCATCGCTTCTCAAGGCACTTGCCGTTACCGTCAAACTTAAGATCGAATCGCAGCCATGCTGCACGAAATCCTTTGCAACCCTGTCGGCGATAAGCACGATGCGCCGCTTCAGCGCCTTGCCAGGAAATCATATTTCTATCCTTCCACCCTTGAACCGTCTGATTGCTAACTTTCAGAGCCTTTGCGCAAGCCGCCGGGCCGCCGTAATATTCAATAAGAGCGTCAAGTCGCGCTCGCAGTCCCGCTCGTGTTTCTTCTTTATGAATATAGAAGCCGCAGCGCTGGCGAGGCTTTTTGTCTTTACCGCGTCGCGTTCCGTTGTTACCATTAATGTGACGTTTATCGATTTCACCAGTTGACTCTGCGATACGTTGCATATTCATATTAATTCCCCTGTAGCACTTTTTGCTAAAAACGTTTACTGTATGCCGTGTATTATAGCGTAAACGATACAACGATTCAAAGGATTAAATAGCCGTGACAATTAACATCAAAAAGCAAATCGCATTACTTGGCGAGGACTATATAAAACGCACTCAGGAGCGGTTCACTGTTGGCGAGGTTGTTCCGTATCCGTACCAGGTTGTTGCTTATGCTGAGATCGCAAAACGCCTATCAAATTACGAGCATCCATTCTTTGTTAAGGCGTCAGTGTCTGCGGGTAAGACCATCATTTTTGCTATGGTGGCAAAGCAGTGTCAAAAAATGGGATTGAAAATGCTTGTGCTGGCACGTCAGGGTGAGATTGTCGATCAGGATAGCGAAGAGATCGACAACTTCGGGGTAACTAACTCCATCTTCTCGGCGTCACTTGGAATAAAATCTTGCTACTTCCCGATCGTTGTCGGCTCTGAGGGTACTGTTGCAAATGGCTTAAACAATGAGTTGGCTGATTTTGTCCCGCACGTAATCGGGATCGATGAATGTCATCAGGTAGATTGGGAAGACCTTGCGCAAGCCATCGAAGGCAATGAAACGATGGAACAGATGAGGGGCGAGAAAGGGAAAATTATCATGGACGGAGATATTCCTCTGATTGGTAATGATGGAAAACCTTTGCTTGGAACTAAACGCAGTCAGTACACGATCGTAATTATGGAGATGATGCGCCGCTGCAAAGAAACTCACGGTCACGACCTCAGAATATTTGGTATGACGGGATCTGAATTTCGTGGCGTAGTTCCTATTCTGGTAGAGAATCCGAAAGCATTGGGATTCTGGCGTGAGCGAGTAACTGATATCGACACAAACTATCTGATTGAGTTCGGCTCTGTCGTTCCGACTATATTCGGATCAACAGACGGAGTTCATTACGATCTGGATAAGTTCAAGGCGTCGAGCGAGGACGGAGTTCAGGACTTTACAGAGAAAGACATGAAGGCTATGGAAGATGAGATCCTTCATGATAAATCCCTGACTCAGCGAATCATGCAAATGGTCGCCAAAAAGGCTGAAGAGCGTAACGCTGTTTTGATTACGTGCGCAGGGGTGCGTCACTGTAAAGAGGCGGCGGCGGCACTTCCTCCAGGAAGCACCTATGCAATCATCACTGGAGACACAGATACCAAAACGCGCAAGAAGATTCTGGACGATGTAAGGGCCGGGAAGATTAAATACACCTTTCAGGTAATGGCGCTAACGACTGGCGTTAACGTTCCAAATTGGGATTTCAGTGTCATACTTCGCAAGATAGGGTCGCTAACTCTGTTAATTCAGCTTTTAGGTAGGGGTATGCGTCTGCTTAAATCCTGGCAGGTCGCTGAAGGCATGGTTAAGCAAGACCATCTGGTATGGGATTTCGCTGGCACTATGGATGAGTTGGGCCAACTTTATTTCGATCCGATACTTGAGCAGGCTCAATTTCAGAAGCGATTCGAAAACGGAAAAGACCCGAAAACGTGTCCGAAGTGTGGTTGCGTAAATAGTTTTTATGCTCGCCGATGCGTTAACGTTATCGACGGTGATCGATGCGATCACTTCTGGACTTCTCAGATTTGCGAGGACCAGGTTGATGAGCGAACCGGGAAAATCCTTGTTAAAGGGTGTGGTGCTGAGAATGACGTTGTTGCGCGAGTCTGTCGTTGTTGTGATGTTTCTCTCGTAGATCCTAACCTTAAGTTGTCCGGCAAGGCGTACACGAAGAATGACTGGTACGAGGTAAAGAATTTTGAGGTTACTCTAACGAAGAACCAGAAGGGCGTAATATACAAATACACTCTGATTAACGACGAAGGTGATGAGTTCAAGGCGTATGAAAAATTCTTCCCTGAATCCGACTCTAAGATTTGCGGAACGCTATGGAAAACTAAAGGTGTATTGCCACACGTATCAGATCCTAAAATGCGTCGCTACTTTATCGGAATGAAGAACGCCATCAAGATTTTGCAATACTCACATCATATTGCTCACCCGGTGCGCGTAACTCATCGTCGCAACCAGAAGAAAGAAGATATTATTTCACGTAAAGATTTCGGTATGGAGGATATCCCACAATGATTACAGACAAGGGTGATTATTTAGAGTTTTACGAGCGAGATCCTAGCGACACTCGAAAGGAGGACACTCATCAGGTGGATTGCGTGTCATGGTTGAAATACAATTTCCCTAACCTTCTATTTTGGCACACTGTCAATGAAGGTGAAAAAACAATCACATCGGCACTAAGGGATGAACAGGCTGGATTACTTAAAGGCGTGTCAGACTTCGTTATCCTGATTGGTGTCAACTCACAATACCCGTTTGCAGCAATCGAACTCAAGCGGGTTAATAAGTCAGGCAAAGGAAAGGCGTCACCAGTCAGCGACAAGCAAAGGGAATTTCTCCGAAAGGTCCGGGAGCGTGGCGGCTTCTCTGCCGTCGCATACGGATTCGAGCAATTCAAGATCGCAATTTACGAAATGATGAAATAGCACTTTTTGTTAAAACTGCCGGAATGGAATCTGGCATTATTATCTCACCGAAACGAGAGGATTAAAAATGAAAGACTTTAATGATATCGAAACAATCGACTTTGCAGATACTGGTTGCTCATTCACTCGTGAAGCAATAGCATCAGGCGGTTATTATCAGGCACTGAAAACGCCAACCTGCAAAGAGATTTCAGGGCGTCGATACAAGGGAACAAATACACCTGACGCAGTTCGTGATTTATGGTCAACCCCACGCGAGGTTATCGCATACCTTGAGGGTCGCTACGGAAAATATGATCTCGACGCTGCTGCAAGCGAAGAAAATAAAGTTTGCGAGAAGTTTTATTCCCAGGAAACAAACTGCTTAAAACGTTGGTGGGGTAAAAATAAGCACGTATGGTTAAATCCTCCTTACAGTCGACCTGATATATTCGTCAAGAAAGCGATTGAGCAAATGGAGCACAACAACCAGATCGATATTCTTTTACCTGCCGATAACTCGACGGCGTGGTTTACTGAGGCTCGACAGCACGCGGCTGAAATCATCTGGATTGAAGCTGATTTGACTGAGGATATTGACGGCAATGAATACGCACGATCCGGTCGTCTAGCTTTCATATCCGGTGAAACCGGAAAAGCCGTAGACGGCAACAACAAAGGTTCGGTTATTTTTATTATGCGCGAACTTAAAGAAGGTGAGACGCAACAGACTCACTACATCCCAATCACAAGCATTTGTCCTTCCGTTAAAAACAAACGAGCAAAGGTGAGAAAAGTATGATGAGCGAAAAAATGGTTCCTGTTAAATTAACTGATCAAGGGTTATGGCTTCTTTATCGCGCTACGTGCTGCGAAATTATGGAGCGAAACGGATTAACTCAAGATGTTATTGGTTGCGATTTATGGGAGTTTACAAGTTCTCTTGATATGTCGTTCGATGAGATAAAGAATAAACACATCGAGCATTGGCCTTCAATCATTCAGAAAGACGTAGAAGAACTTAAATCCGACACGATCTTACAGCACTAATTGCTAAAACTACCCGGCGAAAGTCGGGTATAGTTATTTCATCAAAACGAAGTGAGGAATAAGAAGATGGCACGCATTAACGCAAACTTTTTCAATATCGCTCAACAGTCTGCAAAAATGGCTGTTCACATTACGAACAAGCAAGGCGGCAACTTCGATTGGGATATTGCTATGAACTTCCTTAAAATGTCTTATTACCGTTGCTCAGTTGAAGAAGTCGAAGGATTCATCTCTGACGTGGAGAAATTAACTAATGCTGATAAAAAAGCAAGGTAAGCGCGAAGTGTGGGAGCACGCAAAGGAATGCGGCATCTCAGACGATATAGCACTAATAGCCAAATATTTCGATATAAAGGATGTTAGCATTATCTCAAACGGCAAGATTTCATTTATGGAAGATATGCCGAGAAAAATGCATAGAGTTCCAGCAACTCCATCACTTGAGTTTTACCGCGAAGAGGGAAAGAGAATTGAGCGAGAAAGAAAATCCACAAAAAACGGCAAGTCTTCCAGGCTTAAATATTAATGCGGACGACTACCAGACAATCTGGATTGGGAAAAAACAGGTTAAGCAAATCCCTTTCTCTGACTGGTTGCCACCTGACTTTGTTAATGTGCTTTGCACTATCGGTATTGAGCAGGAGTTGCATATAGGTTACTACTCACCAAGCCGAAACAGTATGATGCTTGAGGTTGACGGAAAACTTGTTGAGTTTAAATCTTCGGATCTAGGATTCTGGTTAAAGGCTGTGGCATGAAACTTTATTTTGCTGTAGTATTAACACCGCTAATTTCATTTTCAGTAATGTATTTCATTATCATGTAAGGATTAAAATATGTCACAAGCTAAAATCACTACCGAGCAACTTGTCGAAGAGCGCATGAACGGCCTTACACTTCGCGAGATCGCGGAAAAGTACGGTATGCACATTCGCACTGTCGAGGCGCGTCACGCAAAACTTGCAAAAGAAGGCCACTTCCACGGTAACGAGCATGTTGCTAAAAACGTGCCGGAAGGATTCATGGTAAAAGGTACATCAACGATGATTCGCGGAGATGGGACCGAGGTAGTTCGCTGGGTTAAGACCGATCAGGACCGCGAGAAGATTGCTGCGATGATGGAAGCGGCGCGTATTGCATTCTGTGAAGACCTGCCGCGAGCAAAGCCAACCGAGCTACTAACCTCGCAAGGTCTTACTACGGCGATGGGTAAGTTGGCACTCTATCCGGTATTCGATCTCCATATTGGTGCGCTTGCTCATAAGCATGAATGCGGTGAGAACTATTCCACCGACGTAGCTGAAAAAGTTCTTAGCGACTTCTTTAATTACGCGATCGATATCGCACCGAACGCGGAGAAGGCTGTTCTGTTAATCGGCGGCGACTTCCTTCACTCTGACGGCCTTGATGCAGTTACCCCGGCAAGTGGTCACGTTCTTGATCAGGATTCACGATACGCAAAATTAGTGCATGTTGCGATTCGTTCGGTACGCCGAGCTATCGACAAAATGCTTATGAAACACAAAGAAGTCGAGGTCCAGGTTATCGAAGGGAACCACGATCAGTCTGGGATGATTTGGTTGCGCGCCGCAATGGCAGCATACTATGAAGACGAGCCGCGAGTATTCGTTGACGTTAGTCCTATGATTCTGCATAAGACTCGCTGGGGAAATACGTTGCTGGGATACACTCACGGGCACACTATGAAAAAGGCAGACACGCGACTTGCAGCAATGGCGGCAGACTTCCGAGCCGACTTCGGTGAAAGCAAGTATGTGTATACTCATAGTGGTCACTGGCATCACCAGACAATCACTGAGCACTCGCTCGGTATTGATGAAGTACACGGTCAGTTAGGCGCGAAAGATGCATACGCAGCACGCGGAGGGTGGCGCTCATACCGCCAGGCGGCGGTAATTGTTTACGATAAGCAGTTTGGGGAAATCGGTCGTTTCATCTATCGTCCAGAAATGACAGGATCGCACTAATTGATAAAAGCGCCCGAAGGGATTCGGGCATAGTAACCCAATCGAAAACAAAGAGGATATATTATGAAACGAGTTAAGTGCATCCGAAATGACTCCAAAACACTTCCATTCCGCGTAAATCAGATCTATAGTGTTGGTTATGATTTCGGTGGGGGATTATTTGAGATTTACGACGGGCAAGGTTCAGCAATCCAAGCTCCTCTGAACGGTCACTACCTGGAATTTATTGAGATAGATTAACAATATCATTCATCACCTTACGGGCTGGCATGGTTTACATGCTGGCCTTTTTGCGTTGTATCGAGTAAATTTGAAGGTTAAAATCGACTCACTTGTTCAAAAAATATATGGTGAGATTATGAAAGAATTTTTAACAGCGGCTACGTCCAGCACGGGCGGTGCTTCATTGGTGGGGGCGGCGACCGGGCAGCTTTATATTGCTGGCGCTACATTCATTTGCTTTCTTCTTTTTGGTGTATGGGGCGCGTACTGGAAGTATCGAGATAGCAAGGCAATCCAGGAGGCACTGAACGATGGAGATCTCAATAAGGCACTTAAGATTAGGGGGCGGTAATGGGATTAAAAAATAACGTTATAGGCGCATCGATCGGGGCCGCTTTGACGTTGACACCAACGCTACTTGAACGGATCGAAGGTATAGAATACGAGGTTTATTACGATATCGCCGGAGTACCTACCGTATGCAGCGGAATAACCGGGCCTGACGTCATACCTGGTAAGAAATACACTAAGCGAGAATGCGATGCATTGCTGATAAAACATATCGGCGTCGCTCAGCGATACGTTGACAAAAAGGTGAATGTTGATATTCCGGTAACGATGCGCGCGTCACTGTACAGCTTCACTTTCAACGTTGGTACTGGCGCGTTCGGATCTTCTACAATGCTTAAGCTAATAAATCAGAGTAAGCACAAGGAAGCGTGCAATCAGTTATGGCGATGGGTATACTACTACAACCCAAAAACCAAAAAGCGCGAAGTGTCTAGAGGACTCAAGAACCGACGCGCTGAAGAATACGCGTATTGCGTTAAGGAATTGTGATGAGACTTAAGAAAACGTGCATTGCGATTGCAGTGGCTGTTGGTGTTATTTCTCTATCCGGTTGCTCGACGGCATCTGCCCTGAGCGGTTTAATCGGATCTAAACCGGAAGTTACAGCACAAATCGGAGAGGAGAACACAAAGCAATTAGCAGGAGTAACCGCAAAATCCGAAGATAAGCGAGATGTTAAAGTTGAGAAGTCCAATGTGGGAAAGATTGACTCTTCCTTGAAGAAGTCAATTGAAGTGTCAACCATTAAGGCCAACACAGTTAATGCTGAAAGCATCACAGTAACAAAACCGGAAAACTGGTACGACGCTATCGTTGGCTGGATTCTCGTTTTTATTGGTCTATTGCTGGTTTATTTTTCACTTCGTAAGGATGAAAAAAAGGAGGCTTAGCCTCCTTTGTTATTTGTATCTTTTGACATGGAGAAGCAACTCACCTTCCTGGTCGCAAAGATTGTGCTCACTGTCGTTGTTGGACCTCATTGAAGTGAGCAACAGACTCAACAACCCTTGCTCAAATTCTTCTTTCGTAAGCTGGAGCCTTGCGCACAATTCGACGTTCCGATCTATCAACGTTTCTACTTTCGCTAAACAAGTCTTCATCACTCATTTCTCCAATGTGCATCATTTCCCATGTATACCGATTGTTGTAACCATCAATACACATCAGCTTCATCATTACCGGGCGCTTAATCTTTCCCTTGCACCAGTAAACTCCATCCTTGCGATCCAAGTAACCATCAGTAACGCAACGAGCGCAAAACTCCTTAGATAGCGCGCTTGTAAATTCACGGTGAGTCATCCCGGCGGCCTTAGCAAATCGCTCACTTTCCTTGTGGGCGTATATAAATTTCGCTATGTGCTGCCGAGTGTATTTGTCGTAACCTTCGCAGAACCGGAACAGATCTAAAAGAAGAAGCATATTATTAACCCATCAGTCGAGGATTGATGAAAACAATATCATCAATACGGCAAGTGTAGTTCATCTCTTCGAGCGTGATCAGCAAGCTATCGATTCGCTCAGCTACTTTCTGTTGACCATTAAACGGCGTAACGTTCCGACACTTCGCAACGATGCTATGAATCGGTGCTCGGCCTTTGTTCTTCTTCGCGATCTCAGTGATAACATCAATCAGCTTGCGAGATTCAGCCTCATCACCAGCATACCCGGCAGCGCTGGCAGACGACAGATAAGTCCTGGAAAGCTCATTGAAGATCATGATCGCTTCCTGCATTGTTTCAAGGTCAATCTCACGGTTGGAACGGTTCGGTGATTCACCCTCCCAATTCTTGATCGTGTGGAGAACTGAAGCAATACGCAAAGCGTGCTTATCGAACTTGCCGAGATGACCGCGTAGCATTGAGTGAGAGTATTTGCCACCTGCGGCGAAATCAGGCTCCATTGCCTGACGCGCAAGGTTTAATTCACGCATGGCATTACGGCTAACAGATAGAACAACGTTTTCCTCCTTCATGATGTTGTGCACGAGTCGATAATATTTACTCACCAATCCTCGATCGACTTCCTTATACAGCGCATCGCCATTTTCATCGCAAAGAATACGAGTACCTAAAAGCGGCTCCTCGCGAACCAACAGGAAACGTTCGGATACACCTATACCGCGCTGGCCTGCGTCCATGATACCCTTGATTGTTTCATCCTGCGCAATGACGCAGATCGAACCGACCGGGCAAAGAGATAAGTTGTTGTCCTGATTTGAACGCGCGACCTCCATATGGTTTTTATCCCACGCCTTAAGGATAAGCTCACTGTTAGATTTCTTATCTGAACCGCCATACGTAAGCCCGAGCAATGTATTGATTGCCGTTGCCTCGTCAGATATTACGGAAAAGTGACCTTGCACTGCCGCCACTTTCGCAAGACCTTCAGGTGTAGGATCTGATACCGCGAAAACAATATCAGCCATCTTCTTGATCTTCTCTTCCAGTTTTTCTTTGTCCTCGTACAGAGCCGCCGTCGTGTTGCCTTTAGGATCGTTTTTTATTTCCTTCTCGACCTGACGTAGCTGACTGGTTAAACGGATACGTTCCTTTTTACGCTCTTCATTCAGTCGCTGAATCTCCGCACGCATAGGCGTAATCGCCGCTGAGTTAATCGCTGATTTACCTGTTGATGGTGGCTGACTGATTACCATGTAAAGCGCTGTCGGCTGTTCTTCTCCATGATATTGCACCCAAAACTTACCGAGCATCGCGGCTGAGATGCACCCGATGAAATGAGCGTACGCGGATGACACCGGGAACTGGACTGATTCAGCCTTTGCTTTTGCATATTCGAATACCAGGTTATCTCCACCTAACGAAATCAGAGGGAACTTATCATTGCCGCTATTGATATCGATCGGGTCTTGCCAAAACGAAACGGAATCCCCATAACTGTTTTCACGAATTGCGATCGCCACCGGATTAACTCCAGTGCTATTGGCGATCTCAATAATCTGTTGGTAATTCAGTTTTGGCTTAATATTAAACATCACAATGAACTCCTTAGTTGACGGTGTAAATGATACACCGCCAATGGTACACGCGTTTTGCAAAAAGTGCTATTAGTTATAAGTATTTGGCCTCAAAGGTTGTGCCGTCAGCGATGCTAAAACCGATATCTTCGCGAAATAAGGTCCAGCGATATCCGTCTTCATCAAAGATGTAACCAGCTACGCCGCCGAGAGCGCGACCGCTTTCTACCTGGTAACGTTTGCCAACTTTGAATGATTTTTTCATTGGATTGCGATGGTCAAGCCCTGTGCATTTAAGCGTTTTTGTTTTTAACTCGGTGAACTTCGCGAAGAAGATTTCATCAGATCCGTGAATCTGTAATTCATCATGCTTTTCAAGTTTTAAATACTTACCGCATTTTAACTTGATTTCACGAGTGCCATCAAAACGCTCTCGACCTTTGTACAGGTTGTTTACTTCAAATCCTGTGATTTTATCTGCGTGAGTGCACTTCAGTTTGATGGATTTCATTGCATTAACTCCTGATTGGTTATCTTGAATAAGGCCACTTTATCAAATGACCTTACGGCAATATTAACAAATCGTGCTATTTACCAAGGAATATAATCGTCGTCGTCCTCATCAATATCATCACCATGTAACTCGAAGTCTGGATTATATTCGCTTTCTGCATCCATATCCATATTCCCTAGCGCGTCGTCAAGCGTGATTTCTTTATATGCAACCTTTATACACCATTCCGCACTAAGCCCGGCATCAAGCGCTGCAAAATAACGGGTCCAGAAATTATCCTGCTCCATTAATTAACTCCACGAATTAATATAAATTGAGTTTGCTTCAAGCGTGGCGCGAACATCGGCATCTGTTGCATTTATCAAACGAGAACCTGGAACGCTTCCGATAACGCTATTTCCGTTACGCGTCTTAGTCACTGTCATTGAAATAAAACCTGAAGACTTATCCATCTTGATAACTACACGGCCTTTTGCGTTCAAATGCTTGATGATATTCTCAACTTTAATGCTCATTTTTAATTCCTTTGCTTCGTTTGGTGTGGGAGTAATATACCTTACTCCCTGTTTATTGTCTTTAGCTATTCGTGCTATCAGTACTCAGAAATTACCTTGCACTCCTTGATAGTGCCGCCTAGAACTACTTTCTGCATCATTGCTTTTTGATGACTATCGTAAACGCGAACATTTTTTACTCTGTTAAATTTGCCAGTATAGAAAGTGTGAATATAAATCATTTTTTACCGTCCCAAGTTTGATACGCCGTCACTAGGTTGATGCTATGGTCGAACTCGTCAATGCTGAGCGATCCGATTCGAACTAATTCTTTTTCATGTTTGATATCAATCATCCTGCTATATGGATGACCTGGCACGTATTTGAACAGTCGCTTGCTGTCGGCAATGTCAGCGTTGATTCCGTAGAATCGACCTACCGCAGCCTTCACGCGCTCCATGATGTTTTTTTCGTGAATTGCCGCCGCGTTATTCAGTGCCGCAACCGTGCTTCCGTTAATCTTCGGTGACTTCGTTGTGATTTTGTAAGTGTGGTTCATTATACCCCCTTAACCAGTCAGGATAGCTTTCGAGCTTCATCAATGACAACAGGTTCGAGACGCTCAAGTCGAATGCTGAACCTGTTCATAAGTCTCTCGTTGTTCTTCAATGATTCGAAGGCGTCCGTAGCTTCAATGGCGCTACTACCCATGTAAGCGATCACGATCTTCTGTGTCTTTCGTGAGGTCGCAACTACGCGGTAAATATTATCACTCATACAATGCCTCCTTAACGCGATCCGCAATGCATGAGTTGACGGTGATTGAGTAGTTAGCCACTCCCCATAATGCAATATTGCCAAGTTCGGTACGCATTGATGGATTGTTAAGCTTGATTATCATTTCTCCAGTATCGTTATCAATGAAACGAGACACGCCTAAATGGTCCACCACGCGCATTACGCGGTTCACGCACTCCATTGCATCACTGACACCATAATATGCACTCAGAGCGGCTCCAACAGCCTTCTCTTGCTTGTTGTAAATCTTGCGCGCAATGTTCTCGATCGCTACGTTCTCTTTCTCGTCAGTCTGGATTGCTGTGCTTGCTGAGAAGTCCAGGTCAGTGAATTGCTTAAACATGATTCTTTCCTCATTTGCTGTTGATGGGATGACTATACCAGCCATCCCTGATGCGCGTTTAGCAAAAAGTGCTATTTGCGATCGCTTTGAAAAATCCACGCGGCGACAGGGATCGTATCAGCTTCGTTTTCGCAGACTTGCCACCCAACTTGCTATGCTGCGCAGAGTACCCGTCAGGCAGGTTTACAGGTTTTCTCTCTGGCATGACAAAATCTTCCGAAGTCCACAGACAAGTTTTCTTCGGATAAGCATCGCGCGGCGCAATATACATCGGGAACCAGGGATGCGCGTCATTCTCTGGAAGATAGCCGCCATACTCCCAGGGATTGAAGGAGTGATTTGGTTTTCTCCAGGCAGATGACAGGACGCTCACCGGATTCTCAATGATGTAAGTCACGCCCAGGGCGTCGCCAATATTCGCGGCAATCCGGGCGGTAGCAACAGCCTTCTCCTGGAATAACGGATCGCGATCACGCTTTCTTGCAAAGTGAGCAGCACCACTAACAGCCAGGTCAGTGCACGGAGGAAAGGCCATAATGAAATCCGGCTTGCCATACACGCCCGAGATCGCATCACGTTCGAACGTTTCATCAATGAAGACGTTCACATACTCAATATTAGGATGCTCAACCCTGGCATTGTACTTTGCGTAATCTCCGTGATCGGCTCCGTCAAAGTTGAAGCACATCACCTTATGACCTTGCTTAGCCAGTTCATGACCAGCAAGACCGGAGCCGTCGAATAGCGACCAGATTAATTTCATTTCGTTACCTCTTTGAATACCGTCTGCCCGTTATTGGTCAGGAAGCGATCCCATCCATTCATTGAGCGGAAAACGCCGATCTGATTTTGCTGATTGTCAGTAGCGAAGTAACCGCCATCAATAAGGTAGATCTCATACACTGATTGATTCGTGAAGTTGTCGGTGCTAGCGCTAATGCATTGCACGGCACATTCAAATTTTGGTTCCATTGCGTGATTCCTCTGATTGGTTGATGAGATGAATCATACCCTGCCAGCCCGACTGAGTCGTTAGCAAAAAATGCTATTCCAATAATTGCTCATTATTCCATCAACACTGGAATATGTGGAATAATCTTGATTGCGATTGATTGCAAATGATGAAACGTGATTATTGCATGGTGTGCAACAGTTGGTTGATTTGTTGCTTTGATTGCAATGATTGTGAGAGGGGAGGATTTAGTGTTACCCGGTTCTCCTGGTAGTCATCTCAATTTTTAGCAAAAAGTGCTATCGATTACACTTTAACTTGTCACGACTGTAATATTTGTCTAGAATCGCCATTGTGACAAAATTACACACTGTGACGCCTCTAGATATACATATAGATATATGTATCTATATAATATATATAGTGTTTTTTTTATTTATATATATAGATAATTATATTGTAATAGCTGTGTATAGTTGTCTTACATTGTCTAGCGTACTGTTGGCATATTTCTATCTGCATGTTTATATATACAGTACTTTTTGAGAGCTATATATTTCTATAGTGACTCTATACAGCTAGACAAATGTTACACGGCTTAAAATTGGCTCTCAGACATTGACAGCTCTACATCGCGATGTCACAATGGCAATTGTTGACACATTATGACACCATTTACACACGAATAGACAAAGAGGATATATTATGAGCAATACCAGTCAGGAATTAAAAATCACCGACATGATTCGCCTAACCTGCGACGCAATGTATCGCGACAAAGGTATGCGTGAGTTCTCTTTCGTGGCTGATGATATGGCGAGAGAGGCGGTAAAATTTTACTTCCGAGATCGGGATATTACAGAGGAAGAGATTGAGCGAGGCGTCTCAACATGGTTGACCTCGAACGGGAAGGAGGTGGAGAAGCGATTTAAGTCTGCTTTCATCACTCCGATTATTACCCGACACTTTTGCAAGTATGGCAAGGTGGCAAAGGTGAAGGTAGGCCGGAATGACGCTGCAATCACAATGATAACCGTTACCGTTACAGACGAAGAAGTTCCAGTGAAGAAGCGCCGCAGTCGGAAAAAAGTTAGCCTGGCTGATTGCCTGGATTCGTTTGTGGTTGATGTGGGTAAACTGGCTGATAGCGAATTGATGACTCGTGACGTAAACGAGATCGTTCGCCAGATGAAGGCGCATATCGAAAAATGTGGATTATAAGGAGAGGTGACTATGTTTACTAATATGTTTGATCCGAAGGTGATGGAAAGACGAAAACTGGAAAGTGAGAAGCAGGAAGAGAACATCAAGAAGATAGCTGATGCCGTGACTGGTAAAAAATTAATCAAAGTAAACCTTAATACCATTGGCCCAGCGTACGACTTAAGAGGTCTTGGCAAGAAAGAGGCGTCAGTGAAGGTTCTTAGACTTATTCACGAAATCAAGAATCAGTACAAGATAGCCCTCAAGATGAAGAGCCTTAATGTTCCGCATTGCGAGCTTGAGAACATTACTGAGCCGGACTGGTGGGAAATCACCGACGTCGAGTTTACCGTAGAATAGCACTTTTTGTTAAAACCGGATCGGGATAACGCGGTATAGTTATCCCATCGACAACGAATGAGGAAACGAAGATGGAAACGCAAATTGACGTAGTGGTTGTTCAGCGCGATTCAACTCACGAGAAGGGTCTGTTCAAGAAAGGAACCAAAATCACGATCGACCTGGAAGATATGGTGGCGTATCACTCGGGCCTTACCTGGAATGTTGTGCGAGTTGGCAGCGACTACAAACTCAAAGGCTTTAACACTTACTTTGCTGAGGCTTAATCATGACGACCATTACCGTATTTCTGGCTAAAGACGAACTGGACGGAGAAATGTCATTCTTCGCGTTCGAGCATAAAACCGGATCGCACTGGCACACGTATAGCCTCTACACGGTTATCGCAATTGAGGATTACGAAGGCGATTTCACTGACAAGCTGAGTTATTTTATTGAAGCGGTTAAGGCTAGCGGCGGCTGCGAATGTAAAGAAGATCACGAAGTTATGCGAATGCTTGAGATGGTAAATCCGGTTCGCCTTGAGTCGTTCGATCTTGGTTCTGATGTTACCATTAAAGTGAGGAAGCCAGGTGAGTTATTGCCAGGAATGCGTGTGCTGACTGGTTACTCAGGCCGTAAGGTATGGCGCACTGTATCCAAGATTCGCCAGCGTTCTGCAAAATGCTATAGCGTATTCTTTGATGATGGTTGGAATATGATGTCCGGCAGTGAGGTAAAGTATCTCACCAAATAGCACGAATTGTTAAAAACGGATCGGGGTATCTTGCTATAGTTACCCCATCGAAACGAGATACCAATCAGAGGATTCACCATGTCAATCGTCAAGAACCAGCAAGCCATCGATTCAACCAGCCACAACCGCTTTGCTATTTTCATCACTCGCGACAACAAGCGATTTGCTGTCAGGGCCGTACCGGGTGGGCACAAAACATACATGGAGGATAACGGGAAATGGGTGTGGTGCGACAACCTGGCCAACTTCCTGGTATGGAACGCAGACCTGCAAGGATTCGATGATATCAGTACTTTAATTGGGGAATAAATAATTATGCCACGTTACAGTAACCTAACCAAACTGACACGCGTCAACGGGCACATGATTCCGGCTAAATCCACTCACTACGCAATGGGCGCAAAACACGGAGTCTATTTCAAGTGGCGCGGTCAATGGAACTTCACGGCGGTGAGTAATTTCTACATGCGCGTTCCTGGCGATGACCCGCAATCGGTAGTAGAAAACTCAATCGGTGACAACAAGATCGAGGTGATGAAATGAACTTCAATACAATAGCTCTATGGTCTGCCGTCTGGTTCTTCTGCATGGGTCACGTCATGGTTGGCATCGTTGTGATGCTTCTCCTGTGTGTGGGGGCGTTCGAATAGCACTTTTTGTTAAAACTCAATTCCGGGGTTGCGATATAGTAACCCCATCGACAACGAATGAGGACGAGAACATGAAAATTAAATTACTGTGCACTGGCGGTTACAAAGGCTTTACTCGCGACCTGGAAGCCGACCCGATTATCGTTGATGCGGTGAAGTGCGATGATAGCTTGGGCGGCTACCGCGTAAAGGTCGATGACCTGGTTAAAGCTGGCGTGTACGATCTTGATTACGGCCTGTCGGTTAGTCCGGTATTTGGCCCGGCTGACTTCAACGAGAAGGACGGAACGATGTTCTTTTTCGATTGGGAAGTCCAGGCAAACATCAAGCCTCGCAAGGTTCGACTTCTCAACAATGGCGGCTACCCGATGAGATCAGGTTATGAGAATCGCACGTTCCCGGTTATTGTGGACTTTGAGGAAATTACCGCAAGCCTTGCTTACATTAATGATGAGCAGCTTCGCGCCGTTGGTTTTTTCGGCGGGATGAACAAAGAGCCGCTTTGCTTCTTCCATCGAGACTCCGAGCCGTTCGATATTGAGTGTGAGTTAGTTTACTGAGCACGAATTGTTAAAAGGGGATTTGGCCTGACTGGTATAATCACCACATCAACCACTAAGAGGAAAGCATCATGTTAAAATTAAAAGATATTAATTTCCCTGTAGTTTTTAACACTATTAGTTGCGGAAAAATAACCTGCCATAGCAAAGACCGTGCAACAGATTCGTCATTCAATGAATGCCACCCGTCTATTGTTGGCAGGCTCATCGAGCTTCATAACAATCACAATCCTGATAACATCCCATCTCTTCCGTATTATGTTGAGTACACTAGCCCTGGGTGGAAAGTTGGTAGAGCCATATTTCATTCTACAAAGCCAGAAATTAAGCCTATGCTGCAATGCACTCAGATCGAGAACATGCCGTTGAGCGCTACACTAAAAGGAGTTCAGCTTGATGATGAATCCTGGCTTGAAATCACCGCTACGCCGAAAACTATTGAAGTGCACGACGATATCGTCACTCTTCTATTGAATTATGGCGGCCTCAAACACAAGACGGTATCAGGTGAAATCAGCATTAAGCGCGGAACGCTTGTACGCTATGGGGTGAAATAATGACGGCATGGGTCTTGATTATCTTGATGAGTACCGGGCCGGATCACGTATACATGGAAAGTCAGCAATCATGTGACAAAGCTCGGGAGGTAATTGCAGAAAACAAGCCGTTCGGATATGAAGTAAAAACTATGTGCGTTAAACGATAGCACTAATTGCTAAACCTTCCGCAAGGCCATTTGTTATAGTGGCCTTATTGAAGCAAGGCAACCAATCAGGCTGAATGCAGGATAATTTAATGAGGTTTTATCTATGATTATCGTCAACAAAGAAACTGGAGAGGTAATGGAAAATTGCATCATCATAGAAGAATCGCCAGAGCCAAAGCCAAAGCGTGGTACTTACAGAAAGGTCACTTGCAAGGCTCCGGGGTGTGGTAATACATACGATGCAAAAGTGTCCGATCTAAATCGCGGGTGGGGATTAGCTTGCAGCAAGTCATGTGCCGCCGTCGTTCGTGAATTAAAGAAGAAAGGGAATATATAATGGCTACACGACTCACCCAATGGCAGATTTACGACAAGGCATCGCGCCTACGTGAATCACTTCGCGGACTGACGCCGAATGACAGAATGGAGATTATCGGGCACGCATTGCACGAACTAACATCTCAGGACGTAATCTATCATTCATGCGGCAATAAATTCTGGAACGTGACATTCGAGGTAAAGAAAGATGAGCAAAACTCATAAGTTAAAAATCTCCCCGGTACATTTCATTGGTGTAATGAACGGAACCAAAACGGCAGAGTTCCGCGTCAATGACCGAAACTTCCAGGTTGGTGATATCCTTGAGCTACGAGAGTTCGATCGCGATGAGTTTACAGGTTGGGAGGTTCACGCCAGGGTGTCCGATGTTACAGACGTGACGCCATACATCAATCGCGGGTATGACGACCAAGAATGTGACTTCACGCAATACGTGATGTTATCAATCAAGCCTTACAGGAAGATTAGACCATGAAATTTGAATGCGTATCGAGTAGCGGATCGGGCTTTAAGTGGGGAAAAATCTACGAAGGCGCTCGCGTCAATGACGACAGCTTCGTTGTCGTGGATGAGTACGGTAGCAACGTGAACATCATCCGTCGTCACGAATACCAGGAAATTTTCCTGCCGTATGGCGGTAGTTCAAAATACATCTTCCATCGAATCGTGGATGGTGTTAAATTTAGAGATGTAATCGAATCAATCAACCAACTGCATAATAAAGAGGTAAAATTTATGAAATTCGAATGTATCAGTGATAACACCAAAAAATTTACCGTTGGCAAAATCTACGACGTTCCTACTGAGCACGCAAAGCACACTGTAGCGCTGACCGACGACACGGGCCGCCATCGCATTGCAACAGTGACGCACAATGGCGAAGGTCTTCGTTGGAACAGCGGCGGCACTAAGTTCGCAACGTTCGGCAAGAAGCGCAAGCGTACTTTCTGCGTCAATGGCAAGGTTGCAGCGAACAAGATCCATAACGTCAAGCCGTCAGAAGTTGACCGCAAGCCATCGCTGAAGTTTAAAGAGAAGGTGGATTTATTTAATCTTGCCGCCTCTCTTGTTCTCCTGGTCGCTGCTATTTCGCTGTTTTTCATCATGTAATGCCAACGGGGAATCGGCTCTGAACGGTTCCCCTTTCTTTTGGAGAAAGAACTATGCCAGACTTCACTAACTGGAATAACGAGCCGCCATCATTTCAGGAGTTGCTATTTTGCCTCCTGGTCCTGACATTATCTCTTAAGGGTGTTTTATGGCTACTATCATGACAGCAGAAGATGCAGCACGCGACGCAGTGGAAGGAATGCGCCCAAACACCTCCAGAATCGCACACTACTACAAATCTGAGGTGTCGGCAGTGCAATTGTTCC
>OGMQ01000425.1_pt1 | contig 28654 bp, 28 predicted proteins | sample 1573291 | NCBI WGS metagenome assembly OGMQ01 (sample SAMEA2582008, study PRJEB24529) | metagenome | biome: Human gut stool | place: China | collected 2011
GATATTGAAAATTTCTTGGATATTTTTATAGAAAGACTTAAATAATTTTCATACATACTTATTATTTCTTATGAAAAAAATAATCTATTGTCTCTTATTATCTCTATTTTTTATCACTAAAGGATATTCACAAGAGATAATAGAGCATCGCGGGGATACAATGATAGTTATATCTCCTGAAAATCTGAAAACAATTAATAGCATAATAGTAGATCTTGAGTCTTCCGAAAAAATTATAAAACTTCAAGGAGATATAATAAAAGAGGATTCGATTAAGGCAGCGAATCTAGACTCAATTATATCTTACCAGTCTATGATGATGAGGAAAAAAGATGATTATTATGTTAACTCTATACAAGCTTTAGAAAATAGCTTAAAGAAAGAAAAAAGAAAACGTAAATTATGGGCAGGTGCTTTAGGTTGTGTAGCAGTAATCCTAGGTGCTCTTGCCATAAGTAATTAAAAAGTCATGGTAGAAGTAGTTATTAATTATGATCAGTCTACACAAGAATATAAGATCTACGAACCTACGACAGATACTCTTTTGATATCTAGTAACCTGACTGAAGCGTTCGTTAATCTTTCTGTATTCTTAACATCAGCTGGATTAATTCAGGGCGACATATTGAATTATCCAGAAATATCTTATCACTTCGACAGTCATACAGTAAAGTCGATGATAGAGAGTAATATAAATCTCCTTAAACGTCTACAAACAGCTCCTTCAGGATTTATGATTAGTAGTCAGAAGTTTGGCGGCTCTACTACATCTCCTATCAAACCTAAGAAACAAGAAAGTGGGTTTGATAGTAATGGTTTTAATAAATCTTATCAAGCAGATAGACGTTTTAGTGGGAAAAAGTCTTCTAGTTTTTCAGGGAAGTCAGGATTTAAGACATCTAATAAAAAATTTGGAGGACAATAAATAAATTTTAAAGTTATTAATAAAACTAAGAAAAAATGGGATACCAATTACAAGTTAAAACATCATTTGTATCTCCGGTAACATTAAAAATATTTACAGAGAATGGATATTTACCTATTTTTATAATAAGAAATATTAGTAATTCAGAATTAATTGGTAAGTATAATGGAACGGCAGTACATTTTAGAAATTTAGCTCCAAGTACAGAATTATTTAGAGCAAAGAGAGACGGGCTTATTGATTTTACAGAATTTTCTAAGAGATATATTATTGAGATGTCGAATGTAAATTTTGTAGAGGTTATTGATAAACTTAATTACTTGGCTGAACTTAGTAATGCAAGAGGAGTTATATTAATGGGTTATGGTTCTGATGATAAAATATGTCACAGATCTATCTTATCTAACCTAATTAACAGTATGGGAATATTAAACAGTCATATAACAGAAATAATACTATGAGAAGTAATCCTAGAGAAATTGAAATCCAGGAAGACATAGTAGCTAAATTAGATAGACTTGACATACATCCTTACTCAATAATATGTTCTTTTGCGATAGGAGAAGGAATTATATCAATTACATTTTACCTGAAACAAGATTTATCCGAGTTTCTTGATCTTTTAAGTTATAGAAGTCAATGTGATAAAACGGGATATTTAGTGATGGAAGATAATAATACAATAATTCTTTCAGGGTTGGCTTTAATTAATTTATATACACTATTATGAAAGATGCCTGGTTTAAAGAAGTATTTACCGAGTTTTACAAATTATCTTATATACAAGAAGGCAAATCTAAGAGAATCGTTCTAAAAGGACTTAGTGATCATAAGGTTTTAGATTATGTTATCCTAAGAATTACACCTACAGAAGATGTTATTTATTATCTCTATAATGGTTCTTCGATTCATATTCCAGAAAAGTGGATTGATCTATTTTCAAGTTTTAATACTCATTCAGGGTTTAGAGTCTTGGAGTGTTATGATAGTGATGTAGATGGATCTTTAAGTCATTTTGGATATCTTATGACAAGGTTAATTTGTCACTTAGATAAAAGTCTATCTAAAATTGAAGGAGAGGAGCTTTTGAATGTTCTTGGAGAGATAAGTGTAATTGGTACGAAAGAATTTAGAGAATGGTGCCTTGAAGAATTTGGATTAGAACTTGATCCCTTCGAATATCGTTCTTTGGATGAAAATTTAGATATTTAAAATTGATGAGATGAAACAGTTTGATATTTATACTGACGGATCTCACCTAGACAAACAAAATAATGGAAGACTTGGTATCGGAGGAGTTCTTATTGACCCTACCGGACCTGGAATGGGAACTATGCTTAATAAATTCTCAATTGAATTAACTCCTGAATATATGAATTTATCTTTTGGAGCTCAGAAGTGTAGCAATCCTAGTGCGGAGTTAGTAGCAGTTTTACATGCTTTATATGAATTTCGTGGTTCTTGGGGTCCGAATGATATTGTAGTAGTCCATGCAGATTATCTTGGTGTTCGAGAATGGATGACTGGTAATTGGAAAGTAAAAGAACCATACATTGCTCGAATTAAAGGTGATATTGATAAAGAAATAATTAAACAGGGTTTACAAAGAAGAATTGAGTATAAGTGGGTAAAGGGACATCAGAAAAATAATGGTGTTGATGCCGATATATACTGGAATAACTATGTAGATTCTCTAGCTAAAGGCAAAGGATAAAATGTTGAATAGTTGTAGAAACTCAAGAATTGTAGGTCCTTCTGGAATTTGGGAATATGAACAGTTGATCGGTGCTAAGGTAAAAGTTAGTTCATTACCTGTTAGTAATTTCTTTGGTTGTTTCTCAGGTGGAGGAAGTAATGATCTATTAACTATTAAAGATATTTATTTTAGAATATCTCTTGATGGAAAAACTATAACAGTGATCGAATTAACCGAGTATCCAGGGAAAATATTTACTTGGAAAGATTTGGAAATTATCGAGCTTAATGTTATTAGTAAGTTTAAAGCTGTATGTGGAACTTTCTTATCTAATCAATCAATTTGTGGATATGGAGTTGATACTGAAGCTTCTTGGATAAAAGATATGTCAAATGGAATAGCTTTTATCGATGAAAAGGGAAATATAATAACTAATCGTATAGTGAGAATCGTTGGAGCAAATGTAGAGGATATTAATACCGATACAAATGAAATTACAGATATAGATGTAAACTTCAATGGTGATATACTAGATAAAAGATAATAAAAATGGCACAATCACAGTTAACAAGATTTGAATGTATTTATGCCAATCGAGATGAAGCACTTAAGGCTCTCTCATGTGCATCTAGACAATATGCTGAATTAGTTGCTGTAAGATATTATAATGAAGTTGAAGATGTTTGTATTCTTTTAGTAATTTTTAAGAGTGCAGACTTAGGTGATTTTGACATTGTTTCAGATACTATGGAATTAAGTCAAGGTCCTAGAATATTTACAGCAAAAAAACAGTCAGAGGAACAATCAGATCAGGAGTGTATCTTGATTGCGTTGTTTGGTGAAAAACCTAAGAATGGAGATGTAGTAATCCTGACTTCTTATGACGGTACTACTTCCATTACTTATACAATGATCGGAGGACAGTGGATAAAAACTGGTGGAACTACTGCAGATGGACTTGGAATTATATTTGAAGATTCTAATACCATCGATTTTACAATGAGTCCTGGTCCTACTGAATCTAAGAAAACATTAACCGCTGATGTAAAATTGGATAATAATAATTTGATTTATGATGAGAAGGTTGATGGAATTCGTATTAATAAAATCTATGGAGGAACATTCTAAATGAAAAAAGTAAGAAGCCCGAAAGATATAAAAGTGATCTCCGGACGTTCTGCTAGAAATACAGCTCCTTTTGTTGGAAGACTTGGTAAACCTCTTAATCCAGGGGCTCTAAAATTTAAGCAGAGTAATATTCCAGGAGGAGATATATTTAATGATTATCTCTTAGATTTAATGAAATTAAAATAAGAAAAATATTATGGACTTGCTTGATAGAACTGATGTTAGTAATAAAAATCCTGGGGATTCATTAACTAGTGCTGATATCAATAGTATAAATAATACTGTTAATGCTGCAGTTAGTTATATAAATGAAAACTTAAAAGATTTTTGTAATGCTAATGCTGAAATAAATAATTATGAAAGAAAATTAACTCTTTCGGGAGCAATTAGATTAGTACCTGAAGCAAGACGACGTAGCGGATTGAAAATTAGATTTCTTGGTAGTGAAGGTGCATATTCAGAATATATTTATAAAGGACCAGATGCTGATGAATCTAATTGGGCTAATGAAGATAATTGGAAATCTCCTTACAACATTATTGACGGAGGAGAGTGGTAAGTTTAAATAATAACATAAATTATGAAAAATAGTTATATAAAAACTACATGGATTGATAATAAAACTCCTGTTAATGCGGCTAATTTAAATAAGATCGAGAGTGCTTTATCAGATCTTTATACTAACGCTCTTAGTTCTTCTGAGATTTTAGAAGGAGATGGTATTAGAATTACTAATACTAGTTGTCAGTCAGATTGTTACGGTAATACTACAAAAGGTATTCAATTTTCTGTATCAGATCGTGTAATGCAGTCTGATTCTTGTAAAGGTGTTGATATTGTAACAAATACCTTGGATATCCTTCAATTTGAAAAGGATAGATTATACCTATTCTTAGATCCAGAGAGAAAAACTTTGGTTAAGATGGTAATAAACGGAGTTACTATTTTTGAAGTGAAATAATAATGAGATGGAACGATAAAAACGGATACATCACATATAAACAAGCTCTTCAAAATATTAAATCATGTCTAGGGATAGCTAAGATAGATTATTCCATGAGATGTGAATTAGCTCCGTATATCACATATATCTTAAAATATATATCAGATAGATTAACTTTACTTCCAGAAGGATCAGATGTCAAAACTTATATTCAAGAGTTTTTTGATATTCGAGATCATGGTGAAGCTAAGATTGTATTTTATGCTGTAGATGAACTTAGATGTGAACTTGGAATTGATAATGGTGAAATATACGTTGAAGGTTCTGAGATTCCATACAATGAGGATAGATTTATTTATGCATGGAGTAATGTTTTGACTGCTATGTTAGTTAGAATTTTATTCCAGTATCAAAATCTTCTAGCTCAACCCGAATCTAATGACTGCCCTTGTAATAATGAATGTGGAAGAGGACAGACTACAGCGGATTACGAATCTTGGAGTTCTGGTGTTTATCCAGAAGATGAAAGTTATTCTTACTATAATTATAAAGAAGTAAACAATACGGAATGGAGAACTAATAATGATGTTCCGGAGTGTACAAAATGTCTAAGACAATGAGTGATATAATTGTAAAAAATCAACTTCCTGAACCAACCGTAATTATTCTTAAAAATTCGGTAGAACAGGGAAAGATGCCTACTCCAGAACAGCTTGAAGTAGGTGAATTAGGTTTAGGTCTTCATGCCGGAGAGGAAAGTATATGGGTCAAAAATTCTGATGGTGTAGTTGTAGATCTTAGAGTTCCTAGAGTTGATAATTTTTGGGGTGATTTTCTCCTTGAATATGAAACTCTTGAGGAATTTAATGCAGATCTAGAAGCCGGAAAAATTAGTGATACTTCGATAGCTTTCATCAAAGGATCTAGACAGGCTTGGACTAAAGGAACTTTCTTCGCATTATCGGAGGAAGAAATAAATAAACTGATCGATAGTAAAGTATTGTTATTCCCAAGTATGACTTCTGAGTTAACATCAGAAAGTACATCTGAAGAAATAGCAGAAATTTTTGGTGGAGCAGAGAATTTTGTTAAGCTTACTGAAAAGATTAAAGATCAGATTTCAATTGCGTCTTTAAGAGTAGATTCTGGGAAAGCGATAGTTCCTGTATCTATTCAATCTAGTATTATAGAGTGTGAAACTCAGTGTAAAAATGTATTAGTTCTAGAGTGGATTTATTCAGGGAAATATTATTCAGAAAAGATTATCCTGAATAGTTTTACATCTGAATTCTCAGTTGAAAGAGAATTTACAGAATCTACTTTTATTGAGGTAGTAGAAAAAATAGATGAGCTTTTTAATACAAACTTAGAACTTGTAGAACCTAAGATTAATGGAACTTGGGATTTCTATAATAATGCATTCGAACCTATAACAATTACTCCAAGTCCAAATAAATATAATCCTGTAATTGAAAATGGATATAAGGCTGTTTTCAAAGGAGTTTATACATGGACAAGTGAAGATGGAAAGAAAGATCCTACTGGAGTTGTTAAGGGTTCATTCTGGGATACTCTTACAGGTACTGATGTTAGTTCTGATATAGTAACTAGTCCTTATTATACAGAAGATGCTACTATTTCTATTAAACTTGAAGCTCCTAAGACTGGTTTTATGGTTAGAGGAGAAGATGTTGTTAGAAGTACTGGCGTTTATGATTATACAGAAGATACTAGATCAGTAACATTCGCACATAGATTATTCTATGGTGTATCTACTAAGGGAAAAGACTTAGTAGAGTATGATATTAAATCTCTGAAAACATCTGAATTAATTACTGAACATCCTAAAAAGACTCTAGAACATTTTTCTACAGAAATGGATGAATATGCTATTTTTGCTTATCCTAAAGTTCTTGGTGAGTTAGATAGTATTTATCAGGATGGAATTCGTGTAATTAAGGCATTTAACAAAGTAGAATTAGAAATCACTAATGGTGCTGGTGTAGTAATAGATTATATAGTTTATGTTACTAATAATCCAGGTGCTTTTACTGATGTTGAGTTAGAATTTAAATAAATAGTACAATGGCGTTAAATTTTGCAGATAGATTAGTGTCCAACAATCCTAGTGCATATGGAATTGTTAGAGCTATAGAAGTTAGTGGACACAAAACAGTATCTTCTCTTTCAGCATTGTATAAGATCCCTGATTGTATTCTTTCAGACTCAGGAGATAATACTAGTAATGATTCTCTTGGTCAGTTATGGTATGTAGTTGATCGGAATGAAGTTTACCAGCTTATCGATTGGGAAAAGAGACATGAGGAATCTGGGTGGAAGCCGTATTTGTCTGGAATGATAACAGATGAAGCCCTGGAAGAGATATTGAAAACTAAGCAAGATAAGTTAATTGCTGGAGAAGGGATTAGTATCAGTGAAGATAATGTAATTTCCTGCACTATAGATACATCACTTTTTAGAATGGTGGATGAGCTACCTTCTTTGGAGGAAGCAGAGACAAATAAAATTTATCTTCTTAGAAAAGAAAATAATATCGGAGAACTTCAGAGTTATACTGAATATATAGTAACTATTAAGGTTGACGAAGAAGGGAAAGAAATAAAAGAATGGGAAAAGATCGGTGAATATGATTTATCTATTGAACTTGCTCCCTATCTTAAAATAGAAGATGCAGAAAAGACTTACGTAAAGAAGGAAAACATCGTAGATTCATTCGAAGGTGGTGATCCTAAAGAGCAAGTTTTATCTGCTGAAAAAGGAAAAGAACTTAAAGAACTCGTAGATTCATTAGAGGAAAGAAAAGTAGATAGTGTAACAGCTACTGAGGGAAAAGGAATCATAGTAGAAGGTACTCATAACGATCCTACTATTGGTGTTCTTCGTGATCCTGAGTCTGAAGGATTTTTTACAATCGAAGAAACAGGTCTTAAACTTAGTGGTGTTCAGGATGCTATTGATGAAGCAGTTGGTGAATTAACTGATAGAGTAGAACTTGAATCTGATGTAGTCTATAATATCAATGAAATATTTCCAGGTGAAGGTAAGGGAGAAAATGGAGATCAGTGGCACATCCAATATGCTGCTGCTAAATTAGATGCTTTCCTTCCAGCTGAAAAGAAAGTTCCAGGTATAAAAGTTAAGTTTATTAACTTAGACGGTAACTGGAGAACTTTCACTTTCAATGGTGGATATTTCTTGGATGGTAGAAACTGGAGTTATGATATCACTTCTAATGACTTCACTGAATTAGCTACAGAAAATCTTCCAACAGCTACTCCAGAATCAAATGGAGTAATGTCAAAAGAAGATAAAGCTAAACTTGATGGAATTAGTGAAACTATCAATAAAGATGTAGATGATAAGATTGCAGAAGTTAAAGAGACAATCGATAACTATACTGTAAATGGTTATAAAATTTCCACAAATCCATCTTTAGATAGAAATGATATCGGTCTTGGAAATGTTACTAATGACGCTCAGATAAAACGCTCTGAAATGGGTGTTCCTAAGGGTGTTGCTACTCTTGGAGAAGATGGTAAAGTTCCGGAATCACAACTTCCAGATTCAGTTCTTGGAAATGTTAAATATCAAGGAGTTTGGGATGCAGTTAATAATGTTCCTAAACTTGAACTTAACGATTTTGATTCCAATGGTCATTACTATATAGCTATTAATAAAGGCTCTCAATTTGGATATGATTTTGATCCAGGTGATTGGGTAATTAATAGTAATGGTAGATGGGTTAAAATTGATAATGTAGATTCAGTTAAGTCTGTAAATGGTCAGATCGGAATTGTTGAATTAGGTATAGAGGATATTCCTAATCTTAAGGAAACTCTAGATTCTAAAGCAACTAATGATGATTTCAATAGACACTTAACAGACTATAAGAATCCTCACAAGGTTACTAAAGATCAAGTAGGTCTGGGTAATGTAGATAATACAGCAGATAAGGATAAACCTGTTTCTGATGCTACACAGGCATTAATTGATCAAACAAGAACCGTACTAGAAAATAAAATTTCTGAATTACAAACTAATACTGAGGCAGACTTAGAAGTATTTAGATCAGAATTTGAGAATAAATTAGCCGAACTTGCTGCTAAAGAAGAAGCTGATATTGTTGCTGTTAATAATAGTCTGAAGGAAGCAAAGACAGAACTTCAGAATAATATTGATAACTTAGCATCAAAGACAGAAAATGATTTAACAGTTGCTAAGAAAGAGTTGGATAATAAGATCTCTGAATTATCAACTAAAACAGAATCTGATCTTTCTACTCTTAGAGCTGACTTAGAATCTAGTATTTCTGTAACTAAAACAGAGCTTGAGAAGAGTATATCTGAATTGGCATCTAAAACAGAAAATGATCTTAATACTGCTAAATCAGAACTTGAAAAAGCTATATCAGACCTAACTGCTAAAGAAGAAGCTGATATTGTTGCTGTTAATAATGCTCTTTCTGAAGCTAAGAGAGAATTAGAAAACAGTATCTCTAGTTTAGCATCTAAGACAGAAAATGATCTTAGTTTAGCAACAAAAGATTTGAATAATAAGATCTCTGAATTAGCTACTAAAACAGAATCCGATCTTTCTACTCTTAGAGCTGACTTAGAATCTAGTATTTCCGTAACTAAGACTGATCTAGAATCTAAGATCACTGAATTAGCAACTAAGACTGATGCTAAATTCCAAGCAACTGATTCTAAGATTGAAGCAACTAAGACAGAGCTTCAAACTAATATTGATAACCTATCTCATCGTCATGATGATGATATGAAAGATATTAGAAGAGAAATCGAAGAGGCTACTGCTGGTTCTAATGAAGCACTTAATACACACATCCAAGATAAGAGTAATCCTCATCAAGTAACTAAAGAACAGGTAGGTCTTGGTAATGTTACAGATGATGCACAGGTTAAGCGTTCCGAAATGGGTATGCCAGAAGGAGTTGCTACACTTGATGCAACCGGAAAAGTGCCTTCATCTCAATTACCTAGTTTCGTAGATGATGTAATCGAAGTAGATTCATTTGACTTACTTCCTGAAACTGGTGAAACTGGTAAGATCTATGTAACTAAGGATACTAACTTGACTTATAGATGGTCAGGCTCTCAGTATGTAGAAATTTCTGAATCACTTGCACTTGGAGAAACGTCTAGTACAGCTTACCCAGGAGACAAAGGTAAAGCTACTACAGACAAGGTTAATGCTCATACTTCAGACTACAATAATCCTCATAAAGTAGATAAAGCTCAGGTAGGTCTTGGAAACGTTGATAATACAGCTGACCTCGATAAACCAGTATCTAATGCTACACAGGAATTAGTAGATAATACTAAGAAAGAGCTAGAAGAAAAGATTAATAACTCAGGAAACGACTTACAAGATAACATTGATAAGATTGACGAGAGAGTTACTAATATTGAAGATTCTATTGCTCAGCCTGGTGGTTTAGCTACTCTTGATGATGCCGGAAAAGTACCTCTAGAACAATTGCCAAGTTTAGTAGATGATGTAATTGAAGTAGACTCTTTCGAACATCTACCTGAAGCTGGAGAAGTTGGAAAAATCTATGTTACTAAGGATACTAATCTTCTTTATCGTTGGACAGGGGTTAAATATGTAGAAGTATCAGAATCTCTCCACTTAGGTGAAACGGCTGATACTGCTTATGCGGGAGATAAAGGCAAGGAGACAACTGATAAGGTTAATTCTCATATCTCAGACTTCAATAATCCGCATAAAGTTACAGCCGAACAAGTAGGCTTAGGTAATGTTGATAATACTTCTGATATCAATAAACCTGTTTCTACCGCACAACAAGAAGCTTTAGATGCAGTTAAGACCGAACTTGAGGAGAAAATTAATAACTCTGGTAGTGATCTTCAAGGTAATATTGATAAGATTGACGAGAGAGTTACTAATATCGAAAACTCAGTAGGTGCTCCTGATGGTATAGCTACACTTGATTCCGAAGGTAAATTAGAAGTTTCACAGATCCCTAACGAAGCTCTGAATGTTATCGAAGGTAAGTATATGACTGAAACTCAATTTACTGATTCTGAAGGTGTAGAGTTTATTCCAAGACATAATACTATTTATATTGATAGTATCGGTGGTTCGAATAAACTTTATCGCTGGGATGGATTCAAGTATGTAGAAGTATCAGATTCAGATAATGTTACAGAAGCTATTGACAATCACATCAAAGATTTCAATAATCCACATAAAGTAACAGCCGAACAAATTGGGCTTGGAAACGTAGATAATACAGCCGATATTGATAAGCCAATATCTACTGCTGTTCAAGAAGCTTTAGATACTGTAAACACTAAAGTAACTGAACACACTGAGAATAAAGAAAATCCTCATGGTGTTACAGCAGAACAAATTGGCTTAGGAAATGTAGATAATACGGCTGATTATGATAAACCTGTTTCTAAGGCTACTCAAGATGAAATCGATAGAATTGACGGTCGTATTGATACAATCGATAATTCAATTGGTGTTCCTAGTGGTATTGCAACTCTTGATGGCAATGGTAAATTAACAGATTCTCAAATACCAGACAAGACGATTAATGTTCTTGTAGGTAAACTTATGAGTGAAACAGAATTCAAGGACGAAGAAGGTAATACTTATGAACCTAGAACTGGAGTAATTTATATTGATACTGTTTCTGGTACTGAGAAAATATATAGATGGAATAAATATGAATATGTAGAGATTTCAAATACAGAATTACTTGAAGGTGCATTAAATTCTCACGTTCAGGATAAGAATAATCCTCATCAAGTAACCAAAGAGCAGATTGGGTTAAGTGAAGTAACAAATGATGCTCAAGTTAAGAGATCAGAAATGGGAACTCCGGAAGGTGTTGCTACTCTTAACGAAAATGGTAAAATTCCTGTGGAACAACTTCCAGGACAAGTTGATGAAGTATTTGGAATTGATCATTTCGTATCAACAAAAACAGATATTCCTTCTTCTAGATTAGTAATTGGTTCCACTTACTATGTAGAAGATGAGAAGAAAATATATACAGCAATTTCTGAAACGGAATTAGATGAAGGTGCTACTCCTGATAAAGGTGTAATCTATTCTAATCGAGAAACTAATATAATCTATCGTTGGGATGGTGCTGAATTAGTAGAAATTGGTAACCCTGTTCATCTTGGTGAAGTAGCTGGAACTGCATATCCTGGAGATAAAGGTAAGGCTACTACAGATAAAGTTAATGCTCATGTGGCTGACTTTGAAAATCCTCACCAAGTAACTAAAGAACAGATCGGTCTTGGAAATGTAGATAATACTTCTGATGCTGATAAGCCTATTTCTAGTGCAGTCCAAGAAGCTTTAGATGCTGTTAATAAAGAAGTTTCAGAACATAAAGCTGATAAGAATAATCCTCATGAGGTAACAAAAGCTCAGGTAGGTTTAGGAAATGTAGATAATACTGCAGACCTTGATAAACCAGTATCTAATGCTACACAGGAATTAGTAGATAATACTAAGAAAGAGCTTGATACTAAGATAGATAATCATACTTCAGACTTTAACAATCCTCATAAGGTAACAAAAGAACAAGTAGGACTAGGGAATGTTGATAATACAGCTGATATTAATAAGCCTGTATCTGTAGCACAACAAGCTTTAGTAGATTCTACAAAGGCAGAGTTGAAGAAAGATATTGGTGATATTGAAAAAGATGTTACTAATCACATAGCTGACAAGAATAATCCTCATGAAGTAAATAAACTTCAGGTAGGTCTTGGAAATGTTGATAATACATCAGATATCAATAAACCTGTATCTACTGCACAACAAGCTGCTTTAGATAAACTTAAGAGTGATCTTGAATCTATTATAGGTTCTACAGGAACAGATCTTAGTGCTCACTTGAAAGACTTTGATAATCCTCATAAGGTTACTAAAGATCAGGTTGGACTTGGTAAGGTGGATAACACTGCTGACCTTGAAAAACCTGTCTCTGTAGCAACTCAAGAGGCAATCAATGCTGTTCAGTCTAATCTTGATAAGACCAATATTTCATTAGAGAATCATATTGCAGATAAGAAGAATCCTCATGAAGTAACGAAGGAACAAGTAGGTCTAGGTAATGTAGATAATACATCTGACTTAGATAAACCTGTTTCTCATTATCAACAGGATGCTCTTGATGAACTTGAAAGAAGACTTCAAGGTTCTATTGATGGTTCTGGTTCTGATCTTAGTGCTCATATTTCAGATTTTAATAATCCGCATAAAGTAACTAAGGATCAGGTTGGACTTGGTAATGTAGATAATACAGCTGACAAGGATAAACCTATTTCTGATGCTACACAGAAAGCTTTGGATAGTATTAAGACAGAAACTAATACTATTATCGAAACTCATATAGCAGATAAGAATAATCCTCATGAAGTAACTAAGGAACAGATTGGATTAGGTGAAGTAACAAATGATGCTCAAGTAAAACGTTCAGAGATGGGCGTAGCTGGGGGAGTTGCTACACTTGACCAAGAAGGCAAAGTTCCTAGTTCTCAATTACCTAGCTTTGTAGACGATGTTATTGAAGTAGATTCTTACGATAACTTGCCTACTACAGGTGAAGCTGGAAAGATTTACGTAACCAAAGACACTAACCTAACCTATAGATGGTCTGGTTCTCGATATATTGAAATTTCTGCTTCCTTAGCCCTCGGAGAAACTAGCTCAACCGCATATCCAGGTGACAAGGGAAAAGAAACAACCGATTCTCTTAATGCACATTTGGCAGACTTTAACAATCCTCATAAGGTAGATAAAGCTCAGGTAGGTCTAGGTAATGTAGATAATACTTCAGATAAGGATAAACCTGTATCTGATGCAACCCAACAATTAATTAATGAAGTTAAGGAATCTATTAATAGCGGAAATACTACTATTACAGATAACTTAACTAAACATATAGAAGATTACAATAATCCTCATAAAGTAACGAAAGATCAAGTAGGTCTAGGTAACGTTGATAATACTTCAGATAAAGATAAACCTTTGTCTGATGCAGCTAAAGAAGCTATCAACGAGGTTAAGACTCTAATTACTTCTTCTGGAACTGACTTAAGCAATCATATTAAAGATTATACAAATCCTCATAGAGTAACTGCAGAACAAGTAGGTCTCGGAAATGTAAATAATACTTCCGACCTTGACAAACCTATTTCTAATGCTACTCAGAAGGAACTTGATAAACTTGACGCTAAGATTGATAAGATTAATACAGATCAGGGAACAGATCTTAGTGCTCACTTGAGAGATTTCAGTAATCCTCATAAAGTAACTAAAGAACAAATTGGACTCGGAAATGTAGATAATACTGCAGATCTCGATAAACCAATATCTACTGCTACACAAAAAGCAATTGATGATGCCAAAGCAGCTAATAATACTGCTTTAGATAATCATGCTAATCGTACAGATAATCCTCATAAGGTAACTAAGGATCAAGTAGGTTTAGGTAACGTTGATAATACAGCCGATATTAATAAACCTGTATCTGTAGCACAGCAGAATGCTCTTGATACTTTATCTAATAGTTTAAATACAGCTATTAATAATCACGTAGGTAATACTAATAATCCTCATCAAGTAACTAAAGAACAAGTAGGTCTCGGAAAAGTAGATAATACATCTGACTTAGAAAAGCCTATTTCAGTAGCAACTCAAAACGCTATTTCTGAAGTTGTTTCTAATCTGGATAAACATATTGCAGATAAGAACAATCCTCATGAAGTAACAAAAGAGCAAATTGGACTTGGTAGAGTTGATAATACATCAGACCTCGAGAAACCTATTTCAACAGCTACTCAGGTTGCTCTTGATAAGAAGGCTGAACTTGGACCTGATGGAAAAATACCTGAAAGTCAATTACCTGAAAGAACAATGCATAGTTTGTTCTATAAGGGTACTTGGGATGCTGAAAGGAATTTACCAACACTAGCTAATGGAGATAAGGCACAAGATGGTGATTACTATTTAGTTAATAATGATGGTGAGTCCTTTGGATATAAATTCATGGTAAATGATATTATATTCAATGCCAGTGGAATTTGGTATAGAATGATGGGCTCTAATAAGAGAGATAATCCTACTGAATTTAAGATTACTAAATTCACAGCAGATAGAACTTTATTAGAGAGAGGTGAATCAACAGAAATTACTCTTGAATGGGAATATCAATTGACCCCAAGTGGACAAATTAATTTCCAATTCATAGATACTCATGATATTCCTGTTGAGGAACGTACTTATAAGATTACTGCCACTGGAGGACAAACATTCACATTGAGAGGTTCGTATCTAAGTGAAGTTGCAACAGCTACTTTAACGATTGATACAGCTGATAAGGTTTATGTAGGTGCATCAAGTAATTCTGCTCCTACTGACTCTGACTTTATAGCAATGAATTCTTTCTTCTCCTTCGGTGATAATGAATTCCCATTCACTCCTATTGATTGTTCAGGAGGTAAGTATATTTACGTAGCAATTCCAACAGAAGAGTATAGTAAGTATAGAATCTATTGTAATAATTATCCTGTTGATGATGTAACAGTATACTCTAGACGTATAACTAACATCTTTACTGGATATACTGATTATACAATTACTAAACTTGCTAATCTCTATCATGGAATACTAAATATTGAAGTTAAATTAATTGATAAAAGATAATGCCAGAAAATAATTTAAAAGGAACGGTACTCTATTCGGGTATCGTTCCCACCAATACTTCTGACGTATATCCAACACATTCAGCCATTTATGGTATGGGAGGCTTCCGTTCAGTTAAAACAATAGCTGAGCGGGATGCTATTCCTGTAGAGCGACTAGAAGTAGGAGCTAAAGTATTGGTATCTGAACAAGAAACTGGATATTACGTTGAATCAATAGTAGATGGAAAAGTAAATTGGCAACTTGATACTTATTTATTTGCTGATAAACTCTTAGCATCTCCAGTTATCTCTGGTACTTGGAGTTTTAAAAATAATGCTGGTACAGAGGTTACAAATACAGAAGTTGGTGTTAGTAACGTAAATGCTAGTTCTATTACTATCGAACGAGGATATAAAGCAAAATTTGTTGGAAGTTTTAAATGGACTAAGACAACTACAAATAAAGCCCCTACTTCATGTAGTGGTGACTTAGGGACAACTTTACCTTCTAGTGATGTTGCTTCTCCAACAACTACTATTGATAATATTGCTGCTTCCAGAGTAATTAAAGAAACCTTAAGTGCACCTAAAAAAGGATTCATGGTTTCTGGTAGTTCTGTAGTTGTTGCATCTGGAAATGATACGACATCTGCACAATTTAGTATCAATGTATGGTCTAGACAGAGATATGGTGTAACTACTTCAGCTACTCCTACACAAGATGATATTAAAGCTATGACTGGAACAAAATTAGTCAATGCTAGAACTTTATCAGTTTCTGGAGTTACTGCTGATGGAACTCAATATTACAGTTATGCTTACCCAAAAGACTTAGGAGCTCTTACATCAATTGTTCAGAATGGAGCAGCACCTGTTTTGGAAGACTTTAATAGAACTGAAGTGACTGTAACAAATGGTGCAGGTGTAAATATCGTTTATTATGTATACACCTCTAAATATAAAGGTGCATTTCAAAATGTTAAACTAGATTTTAAATAATTAAAGATTAGAATACAATGGCTCGTTACCCGGCGCAGTTACAATCTGCGAATCTTAATGAATTTGGTATTGTCTATGCCGACGAAATACAAGGCCATAAAACAGTTGCTACTCTGAATGCACTTTATGCTATCACAGATCCTATTCTTAGTAAATCCGTAGTAAATACTAATAATGATGCTATCGGACAAGAGTGGTTTGTTGTATCAGAGGATTGTTATTACAGATTAGACAACTGGGCCAATAGACATGCAGCTTCTGGATGGACTAAACTTCAAGTAGTAGATACAGAGTTTAATAGTCTTTCTACACATGGAGCTGATAAGATAAAAAATTTCACAACATCTCCTAACACAGTTACTCTCAATTATAATACGTGGAGATCTTCGACTGTTAATGAAGATGGAACCGCTGTGATAAACGCTGCTACACAATCTGCAGCGGGAGTCTTAACCGCAGCGGATAAAACTAAATTAGATGGATTAAATACAGATTCTATTAATGATATATCTGTAACATCTAATGCTAATAAAGCTACTATTACATTTGTATCTGATAATGGTAATGAAGAAGATATAAGTACTACTATAGATTTTCCTATATCTACTTCTACCGCAGCAGGTACAATGAGCGCCAAAGATAAAACAGAATTAGATAGAATTAATACTGCTAACTTTGCTCTTGGCGCTGTAACTCCTGCTGCGTCTACTGTAGGAATAGCTGCTTCTAAAACTAATGTTACTGATGGTACTACCGCTGCGAATAATATTACGCTGCCTGCTGCTACTCAATCTGCAGCGGGAGTCTTAACCGCAGCGGATAAAACTAAAGTTGACCGAATCACAGGTACTAATCATGTTATCTCTCAGCCTACTACAACAGCTACCTCAAGAGTAATTACTATAACGGGTATAAATCCTACAGATAATAAAGCAGTTTCTAGTTCTATTACTCTTCCAGAAGTATCAGAAACTCAGGCAGGCCTTGCAAGTGCATCTGATAAGAAGACTCTCAATGCTATTAAAACTCTTGGGAATTCTTCTCACTTGAAAGATGATAGTTGCTGGACTAGAACAGCTTCTAATGTAGCTATAAACTTCACTTGTACTAATGTTAGTGGTAATTCTACATATACTGACGCAAAAAGTGAACATTCAGTTAATATTGGAGCTGCATCATCTACTCTTGCAGGGGTAATGACTTCAACCGATAAGACAGAACTTGATAGAATAACCACAGCGAATTTTGCTTTAGGTGCAGTTACGCCAGCAGCTTCAAGTGTAGCTATCGCAGCAACAAAAACAACTATTTCTACAGGAGTTAGTGCAGCAAACAATATAACTCTTCCCGCTGCAACTGCTAGTGTAGCTGGTGTTATGACTGCTGCAGATAAAGTAAAGCTTGATACTACTCTTCCTAACTTAATTAACTCTAATAAAACAACTATTGATAATTATACTGTAAATGGAATTAAAATTTCTACTAATCCCGTTGTAACAGGAGCAAATACTAAAGTAACTGGGTATTCAAAACCAACTACGACTGGAGCTATTGCAGCAACTGATAGTATCAATGGAGCTCTTGGAAAATTAGAGAAAAAGTTAGATGATGAAGTAACTAATAGAACTAATGCTGTTTCAAATCTAACTAATACAGTAAATAATAATAAGACTACAATAGATAACTATACTGTTGGAGGAATAAAAATTTCTGCTAATCCTAAAGTGGCAAATGGAACAAATACTACAGTATCTACTGCTAATAGTACGATTACTTGGTCTCTAAACTCTACTATATCACTTACTAGAGTTAATGCTTCTAGTGGATTCTATCAGACTTCAGATAAACGTTTGAAATCAGATATTAAACCTTTGGAACATACACTTGAGGAGATTTGTTCTATTCCGACAGATTCATTTATTTTAGGTGGGAAAAAAGACCTTGGAACTATAGCACAAGAACTTGAACCAACTTTCCCTGAACTAGTAACAGACGCCGAACTTAAACAATCCGATGTACCTAACCCTGAAAACTTTGAAACCATTGAGAAAGATGGTGAAACTTATGTTCTAGTTAAAGAAGTTGATTATGCTAAAATGAGTGTTCTAGCAATCGAAGGTATTAAATTACTTAAGGCCGAAATAGATGAACTTAAAAAGCAGTTATTAGATAAATAAAATAAAGGGAGGTTGATCAAGAGTAAAAACTTGATTGCCTCCTTTTAAATTTAAAAGTAGGAATGAAATGGATCAAATAATTAATTTTAAAATAAATACAGAACTATTTACAAGTAGATCTGAAGCGATCCTAGCCTTAGAAAACATTATATTTACTCAAGGAGAGCCAGTTATTGCAATTTATGGAACTACTTCTCAAAATGCTAAAATTATTCTAGCCGTCGGAAAAAGAAATGGAGCTGGAAAAAATGCATTTGAAATAATTTCCACTAAAGAAGATATGTCTGAAACTTTGAATATTATTAATTCTTTGAATAATGAGTTCACAGAACATATCAAAGCAGAAGCAGGTGATAAGCTTGGACATGTAATAACAGGAGGAGATATTGTTTTCTCTGGAGGTATAGGAACTGTAGTTTCGGCTGGAAAGGTAAAAAATAAACTTACTTTTACTGGTGGAACTTTTGAAGGAACAGATAAAACTACATTTGATGGTTCTGAGGCTGTAACGATAAAAATTCCTAGCCCCTCATTTACTGTTCCTAAACCATTAGGACATGCAATAGCTGGAGAATCTAAGGAGTGGGCTAGAGCTGACCATGTGCATGAAGCTCCTAAATCAGTCTCTGGAAATGCTGGTAGTGCTGATAAATTAAGTTCTAAAAGAAATATAACTTTAACCGGAGCTGTTACTGGAGGTGTAGTAACTGATTTTTCAGGAGATATTACAATTAATACTTCCAAAAACCATACACATGATATTTCAGAGGTTACTGGTCTACGAGGTGAGTTGAACACCTTAGAAGCAACTAAAGCTCCCATTGAAAGTCCTATCTTCACAGGAACTCCAGAGGCTCCAACAGCTCCACAAGGAACTAATACTAATCAGTTAGCTACTACTGCATTTGTTATCAAGGAAATTGGAGAAAAAATAGAAGCTGCTGTAGCCTTGAAATTTAAAGGAACTCTCGGAACAACTGGAACTGTTAAGAGTCTTCCTGCTCAACATACAACAGGTGACGTCTATGTTGCCACTACTGGAGCTCCGAATGTATCAGGACTTAGACTTGAACCTGGTGATATAATAATTTGTATCAAAGATGGTTCAACTGCTAATGATTCTGATTGGACAGTTGTACAGACTAATATAGATGGAGCTGTAACAGGACCAGGAAGTGCAGTTTCTGGAAATCTAGTACTTTTTAATGGAACTACAGGAAAAGTTATATCAGATTCTGGTCTTTCATTAGCAGACCTAGCAAAAGTAACAACTACTATCTCTGCAGGTCCTGGTTTAACTGGAGGTGGATCTATTGGAGGAAATCAAGTAATATCACATGCTTCTCAACCAACTACAGGAACTAATGCAGGGGGTAATTCTGGAGCTTTTGTCACCAACATTAAGATCGATTCCTTTGGACATGTTGTAGAAGCCTTAAAAGGAGACTTAACTGGATCATATCTAGCACCCTCCGGAGAATATATTTCAGGAATTACACTCTCAGGGAATACACTATCAGGAAATTCTAAACCATTCCCTAATATTGAAATTGAGAATGGAGAAGTAGGTGGCTCAGAAGAATTTGTTACTGGAATTTCTGTAAATACTATCTTAAATAATCATAGAATTCAAGTTAATAAAGGAACAATCCCTGGAATAACAGTAACTGGAGATGGTGGTGAAGAAAGTCCTAGAAAGTATGTTTCAGGAATAGAATCAGATGGACATCATGGAATATCTTTTACTACTTCTGAAGAATCTGGAATGGTTAAAGTTTCAAAAGATGGTTCAGCTGATTACTTAGGAAATAAAGTTCTCTCTGGAATTAGTTCTGGAAATACTTATGCAACTACTGTAACTCAAGACACTGATGCTTTAAGATTAACTACTACAATTTCAGAGATAGATGGTGGAGATGATCAAGGAAGCCAAGGAAAACGTCAAGTAATTAGAGTAAAAAGATATACTACAGGTGGAATTCTTCCTAGTGGGTTAGCTTCAGGGGAAATAGCTATAAACTTGGTTGATAATTATCTTTATGTTGGGAATGAAGAGGGTGGAGTTCAAAGAATCTATCCAAATGCTACACCACAGAAAGATGGTCTTTTATCAGCCGAAGATAAATCACGCCTCGAAAAAGCTATATCTGATATTGCTGATCATGCTTCAAGTCTGGGAACAATAAATACCGAGCTTGATGTTCTTGAGGAGGATTTGAAAGACACGAAGGAAAAATTAACTGAAAAAATTTCTCAAGAATCCGAGGCGAGAAAAACGGCTGATCAAGAATTTAAGGAAAACTTGAATACCGAAACCCAAGAAAGAACTACCGAAGATATTGCTATAAGAGAATATATAGACTCTACAAAATCAGAGTTAAATGAAAAGATAGATAAACTTATTGGTTCGGGAGGAGAAACTGAAGGAGGATTAGCTGCAGAAGTAGAAGCTAGAATACAAGGAGATAAATATAATTTTGATCTCTTAAAGTTTGCAATTCAGAGAGTAAATTCATCTGCCGGTTTTGAAGATCCTGATCCAGATGATGATAGCATTTATAGTAATTTCCCAAGTCTTTCAGATACACATTACTTAGGTGGACAGAGCAATTTAGTAGGATGTCTTAAGATTCTTGACCAAAAGATTTATGAACTAGAACAAGCATTAACCATTAAAACACTCTAATATATGGCATTAACTAATTTTTATAAAGGACCTGAAGCTGAATATTCTAGAGAGAAACATATTAATGGTATTTATATGAGCACTGATTCTAGAAAGCTTTGGATATTCGGACAACCAACACAAGAATTATCAGATATTATAGAAAAAACTGATTATGATGCTCTTGAATCTAAAGATCCGAACTTAATATATATCGTAAAATTATCAGAAGAATGAAAAAATTAATTCTAATCCTGATCACTATTCTATTAATTATTTCTTGTGGTACTTCCCGAAAATTTAATACTACTTTTTATGAAGGCTTTTCGATAGAACCACAAAGAATAATAGATAGTATAACTACAGCAAACTTACTTCCGGCGTTTATGGAATATCGAGAATGGCCTAAGTCGATGTATTTTACTAGTGATTCAGTTATAACTATACAGTATACAACTATAACCACTAAAGAAGATACGACTTATGTATTCTCGATAACTGAATCCGCCGGAGATAGTATATATTTAATTAAATTTAGAAAGGAATAAAATTATGGATTTCGTATCAGTATTTTCAACATTAGCTGCTTTAGTGGCTGGTGTTCCTGTTGTTACGCAGGCAATCAAAAGAATTATAGGTAAAGAACTTCCAGGGTGGGCTAATCAATTAATTTCTTGGATAGTCGCTATTGGATTATGTATGTTTGGTTGGTTTTTCGATCTTGGATGTCTTGCTGAAGCTTCTTGGTGGCAATCTCTCATAGTAGGTGCTGGTGTTGGATTAGCTAGTAACGGTGTATTTGATATTTTATTTGTTCAGGGAATGCTTGAACTTATATTCGGAAAAATAAAAAAGTAATTATGAGATCTTACGGTTATATTAAAACAGAAAACCTAGAAAGTTACTCAGAATATAAACCACAACCTATTACACTTCCGGCCGAATATAAACTCAAAGATATCGGCAAAGTGTGGGATCAAGGTAGTGTCGGAAGCTGTGTTAGTCATTCAATAGCAGAAATGTATAACTTTTATCAGCTAAGCCATGGAAAAACTCTGGAGAAAAAGCCTGATTGGTTATACTATCTTAGAGCTGATAAAACAATAGATGGAATGATGCCTGCCGAAGGTTTTGAGTTAATGAAAGCGGCCGGAGAAATAAAAATCTTCTCAAGAATATCAACTATTGAAGGAATTAAACATGCAGTGATAACAAATGGACCTGCACTTATAGCTGTTATTGTAAGAGACGGAGATCGTGATGACTTCTGGAATGGTTCTGAAAACTTAGGAGGACATGCGATAAGTATTGTTGGTTTCTCTAGAGATGGATTTATGATAAAAAATTCTTGGGGTTATGGATATGCAGAGTCCGGTTTTTCTGAGATGAGCTATGAAGATGCTGGAAAAGTAATTCGAGAAGCTTGGACTATAATAGAATAAAAAAAGAGACTAGTAAAGGGTTTAATTTTCCCAATACTAGTCTTTTATTTTCTTTATATTCTCTCTATAAATACTTCATAATCATCCTTACAATACCAACTTGGACATGTATGAGGATTTCCATGTCTATTTCCTTTTCCTCGGTCTATATAACTTTTCCATCTATATATTGTATCAGATTTCTTAAGAGCTTTCCACCAAACATCAAGTGTCGTTTTTATCCATGAACCTTTCTCGGCTATTATGTCTGATGGATTAACTAAAGGTTTATTATTATCATAGTCTCTCAAGTGATGCCAAATATAAGGTCCAGTATATACAAATTTCTTCGGCCTTGGAGAATATACGGCGATAAATTTTTGGTCGTCAGAATAATCATCATCTCCTGTGTAACAAAAATCTACTTGAATCTCTTTTATCCCGACCCTCCTTAGTATCGCCGTTTTTTCATCAGGCCGTAAATTATAATACTCATCTCTTGTTATCTTTTTCCCAGTCAAATCTCTAAGATAAAAGAATCTACCATTACCTTCTTTCCCAGGGATCATATCTTTAGGAGACTTACCTAATAAAAAAGTTTCAATATAACCTTTGGGAAATGCATAAAATCCCTTCCTAACTGGAGCTGTATGAAATCCTCGAGAAGGTGAATCCCCAGGAAGTGATCCTTCTTTATGATCTTGTGGAGATAAAGTACCCCATCTAAAAAATTCATAACTATTCCTCTTTTTCATAAACTCTATTTTTAAAAGTTACAGCCGAAAATCTCTTCTTTACTACTTTTAAGACTTTTTTCTCCAAAGATCGATACTCATTAGAAGAATAATCACGTTTTAATTCAATATATTCCCAAGGCTCGTCGTAAATAAATTCCCAATCAGATGTGCACTTAATTAATTCAGCTGTCCATGGATCTGAATGTCTCCACCTAAGATAAATACAATAACCTTGAGATGAAATCGGATCAAGAAAATAATAATAACATTGACTTGGACACCATATTAAATCCTCTATCCAATAACCTAATAATTGTTCGTTCATATATAATATACTGTTTTTCATTAACATATATAAGGAAATAAACGTTCCTTTAAATCAGGATGGTATAGTAATAGGAACTTATAATGTTAGTTTTGATGATATGACATATAATTTTAGTACTATTACTACTGCAAATACAGATGAAACATTGGGAAGTGCTTGGTTAGTAGAAGTACAGCAAGGAACATCATTTTATGGATCAATTGAAATTACTAATTCTGGTACTACTACTAGTACTTACGAATTTTTTATAGATGATTTATCAGTAGGTAAAGTTACATTAGCTCCAGATGAATCTAATACAGAAACTTTTAGTTTTAATAATGCAGTTGGAGATTCTTCAGATCATTATATGAAACTTGAGGAAATTTAATCATTTCTATCAATAATATAAGTATTAGGTAAAAACGATAATCCAAAATCTAAAGAATCTATTATAGTATTTGCTAAAATACTATCATTAATTCCAAAAGTTATAGTACCTTCATCACAAATAATTCCCAATGAATTACTACCGAATTTAAAGACTTTACTATAGACATCAAAAGTACTTTCAAATATAAAACTAGCAGTTTTTTGTCCTGAAGAATAACTAACTTCTATAATATCACATTTATAATTATTCACTATAATATAATTATTAACATTCATTTTAAGATTTGTAACAGTATCAAAAGCTATCCCTACTCCGTTCCAATCAAGGTAGATTTCAACTTCACGATCACTTATCATATATACTGCTACACGTCCAAATTTACCTCCTTCTTGAGAAGTTCCTATAGCGTAAACATAATCTGTATTTTTACCATCCTGATTTAAACGAACGTTTATTTTCATATCCTTTGAAAATCTTATTAATGTAATATATTAATAAAAAGATATGGAAGAAGTATTTAGAACAAGAAGAATAAAAATTAAATTAATATCTTTTGATGTCGGAAATGTAGATATTATTGTAGAAAATAAAAGAAGATTATTATATTATTCAAATAATAAAACTTCCGATGAACTTTGGGAATCATTTAACGACGTATTAAGAATATTATCAACAAGTAAGAAATATAAAATAGCTAAGCGATGGTGGATATATCAATTTACTAAAGCTCAGTTATAATAATTAATAATTAAATTTTTTAAAATTATGAAAAATTATCAAGGATTATCTCAAGAAGAAGTAATCAAAAGTAGAGAACAGCATGGAAAAAATTTACTCACGCCACCTAAACAAAAAAAATGGTGGCAACTCTACTTAGAAAAATTTAAAGATCCAATTATTATCATTTTGCTTGTTGCCCTCGGAGTATCTTTTGTTGTTGGATTTATTGAATGTTCCTTAATAGAATCAATTGGTATATTAGTTGCTATAATTCTTGCTACAGGAGTGGGATTTTGGATGGAATATAGTGCTAAGAAAAAATTTGATATCTTAAATCAAATATCTGATACTGAAAATGTAAAAGTTATTAGAAATAATGGAACCACAATGGAGATTCCTAAGGATGAATTAGTAGTAGGAGATATAGTTATTCTTAGTGCAGGAGATGAAATCCCGGCTGATATAGAACTTCTTGAAGCAATTGAGTTTAAAGTAGATGAAAGTACTATGACTGGTGAATCAGTTGCTGTTGGAAAAAGAGCAAAATTGAATGAGGAAACATGGAATGATTCTGGTTTTGCCCCATTCTTAGTCCTCAGATCGACAAAAATAACGGAGGGTTCTGGAGTAGGGGTAGTTGTAAAAGTAGGTGATGAAACTGAAATTGGAAAAACAACTCGTCAAGCTATGGAAGAAACTGGGGGAGAAACACCCCTTAATAAACAATTAGATGGTCTCGCTGGATTAATATCTAAAGCAGCTTTTACTATGGCTGGTTTATTACTATTATTCCTTAATATTCATCACTTCGGATTCACTGATTTTGATTCTGGGTTGTTAAATATTCTAGGAACAGAGGTTAAATTCTTTATGATGGCAGTTACTTTAATCGTAGTAGCTGTTCCTGAAGGTCTTCCATTAGCTAGTACTTTAAGTTTAGCATTTTCTATGAAGACTATGGCTCGTGAAAATAATCTAGTAAAGAAGATGCACGCTTGTGAAACTATTGGAGCTGTTAACATAATCTTTTCCGATAAAACAGGAACTCTTACCCAAAATAAGATGACTGTAGTAGCTGAACATGTTAATATTTCTGGAGTATCTGGAAATTTAGTACTTAATGCCTGTGTTAATTCAACAGCTAATATTTCTGGAGAAGGTGAGGTTATCGGGAATCCTAGTGAAGGTGCTATATTGAAGTTTTTTAGTAGACCTGATCGTGGAGGATATGATTATAAAAAGCTTAGAGAACTAACTGAGATAATCGAAGTTAAACCTTTCAATTCAACAGATAAGTATATGATGACGAAGGTTAACGATGCTGGAAAAGAAGTAATACTAGTAAAAGGAGCTCCAGAAGTAGTTGCAAAGATGTGTGGCGATAATTCTTTCTTAGAAGAAGTAGAGAAACAACAATCACGAGGAAGAAGAGCCTTAAGTTTTGCTTCTGGAAGTAATATAGATTCTCTGACATATGATGGGACATTCTTTATTGAAGATCCTATTCGGCCTGATGTTCCTGCGGCAATAAAAAAATGTTATGAAGCTGGAGTGGATGTAGTAATGATGACAGGTGATAATATAAAAACTGCCGCAGAAATTGCACGTCAGGCAGGATTTTCTAGAGAATTACAAGGACAGCCTGAAAAAGATGTTTGGGCAATAGAAGCTAAGGATTTTGATAAAGTAGCATGGGGAGATCCGATGTGTGGTTATCCTAATGTCATAGCTAGATGTAAACCAGAAGATAAGTTGAATATTTTAAAGAAATTTAAAGAACTTGGAAAGGGTACTGCAACTGAACATGTATGTGCTATGACGGGTGATGGTAGATTATGCCCCGTATTACAGTGATGTAGTGCGAGAAATCTCTTTGAAATGCTGGAAGTTGATAATGCTTTAAACACTAAAACGTAAAGATGAAATATGCTTAAGCGTGAATGTAGAGGAAACTTAAAAAAAGTTTAAAGATGTACTATGCTGAAATAAAAATTATATAACTAATGGGCTTGTTATATAACGCTAAGGTACAATAAAAATTCATAATCAGCAGGAAAAATTCGAATAGAATAATCCTCATCGACTATTATGTAGAGTATAAGTATACTCGAAGCGGAGAGACAACTTTAGAAAATAATAAAGTTGAAGATATAGTCAGAATATTTAAATAAAATTAATAAAAAAGATTATTATGACATTAGAAGAATGTTTAAATAAAAAAGTTATAATTCAAGAGTTTGAATCATTAGATATAGAATTTAATGATAAAATCTATACATTTCGAGTTGGAGATGTTATAGAAAGATTAACAATTTATAAGTTAGTAAAATATAAAGAAGGTAACGTTTCCAGAAAAGGATGCATATGTTTATGTATTTGCGGAAATTTTATAGGGCCTTTTAGATTGCTTAATTTATTAAATGGTGATAATATTAGTTGTGGTTGCTATCAGAGAGAACTTCACAGTAAACAAATGGTAGAAAGAAATACCGTTCATGGATACTCTACTAGAGATAGTAGAGAACATCTATATGTTCTTTGGGGAGCAATGATAGATCGAGCTACTAATAAAAATCGACTAGATTCAAAATATTATTCTGAAAAAGGAATAACTGTTTGTGATGAATGGAGAAATTATTTAAATTTTAGAGAATGGTCTATAAATAATGGATATGAAGAAGGATTATCCTTAGATAGAATAGATAATTCTTTAGGATATTCTCCAGAAAACTGCAGATGGATTCCTTTAAATAAGCAAAATTCTAATAAAACCAGTAATAGAATACTAACTTATAAAGATAAATCCATGACAATTACTGACTGGTGCAGAGAAACAGGATTATCATGGTCCACTATAAATAATAGACTAAAAAGTGGAAAAACAGTTGGACAAGCTCTTGGATTTGAAAATTAATTTTATAAACTCGTAATAGAGAGATAACTTCAACGTATTACGAGGAATATTTGGTAAATGATAGCCCAAGTCTTAATCATGCAGATGTAGGTATAGCAATGGGTTCTGGAACTAGTGTTGCAAAAGAAGCTTCGGATATAGTCCTTTTAGATGACGCATTTCCTAGTATAGTAACAGGAATTAAGTGGGGAAGATCTTTATATAAAAATATTCAGAGTTTTTTAGTATTCCAGTTAATTATAAATGTTGCTACTTGTTTAGTTGTGGTTTTAAGTCCTATTCTTGGAGTAGATATGCCATTTACAGTTACTCAAATGTTATGGGTTAATATTGTAATGGATACCTTAGCTGCACTATGTTTAGCATCTGAACCTGCTGATGAAAATGTACTTACTGAAAAACCAAGAAAACAAAATGCATTTATTTTGACCAAACCTATGTATAAAACAATCATAGGTATGGGTATTTTTGTATTTGGAGTGCTATCTTTAATTGTTCATGATATAGCACAAGGTTCTATAAAATTTGGATTAGATCTTACAGAATTATTTGCTATCTTTATGATGATAAATTGGTGGAATCTATTTAATATTAGAGTATTTGGAAAGAATAGATCTATATTCTATAATTTAAAAGGAAGTAGTAAATTTTTATTAGGATCATTGATTATATTTATTGGAACTATTTTGATTGTACAATTCGGAGGAGAAGTATTTAATACGAGACCCCTTGATTTTAAAGAATGGTGTATTATAGTAGCTAGTACATCTCCAATAGTTATTATTAGAGAAATCTGGCATAGAATATTCCCAAAAAAATAAAATAATAAAAAGAGAAGGAAAATAAAATCCTTCTCTTTATTTTTCTCTTACTTTAAACGTTCCTTTAAAACAAGATGGTAAGGTTGAGA
>OGMQ01000428.1_pt1 | contig 28619 bp, 25 predicted proteins | sample 1573291 | NCBI WGS metagenome assembly OGMQ01 (sample SAMEA2582008, study PRJEB24529) | metagenome | biome: Human gut stool | place: China | collected 2011
GAAGTGTCTTCCTAACTCGCTTCCGTCTGTCTGTCCGGTCGGTAACACGCTCAATGCGTATTTGGGCAGGGCATTGGGCTGGCGGGGGCTTATCTCTTTCTCGTCCGGAACGCCCGATGGCAGATGCTCGAAAGGGTCTGCCATCAGTATGACATCCCAGCGCCGGTCCTTTTCTTCCGTTTCATCCGTGGAGATATGGAAACTGGCGGTCAGCTCGTCATCGTCACCGGCATCGTAATCTATCAGGTCGCCTCCGGCCGTAAGGGCATGGCAACGTTTCAGACGGACTTCCAAAGTGCCGGTAACAAGTTCCGTAATGCTGAAATCACCGGAAACGGATTCTCCTTTTCTGAACGGCAGGAGTCCGTAGGTGTTGCGGTTCAGATAAAATGACTGGTATTCGCACAACCGGTCCGTAAAGTGGTCTTCCTGTTGCGTGAAATGCCCTTTGTTGACAGGCATTCCGTCCGCCCAGTTTACCAGCGGGTATTTTTTCTTCTGGCTCTGTTTTCCTATCATGACGTCTCTATTTAAAATTCATTATACTTTACAAGTTCGTTCGCCACACGCTTGGCAATGATTACATCGTGCTGTTTCAGCCTGTTGTCGGCAAGCGTGAGGTCCGGGTCTATATAGAACCGCCTTTTGAAAAAGGAGGGTTTGGTATAGAATACCCATTCGTAATATGCACCGCCCTCGTTCTTGTACACGATGGGAGAGGATGGCGATTTGAGGTTGCAGTCGTCGATCATGCGCTGGAACCATTGTCCGAAGATAACATCCTCGGATGCCTTGCCGGTAATACGTTCCGATGCCGGATCGTCCACCTTGCGGAATATCTCCACATCCATCACGATGCTCCGTTTGCGGTTGATGCGCAGGGTGTCCGAGTCATATTCCTCTGAATACTTCCAGACTTTATAGATTTCAATGGGTATGTCAAAATAGCTGTTCACCGTTTGGGTATACAGGAGCGGGAATACAAAAGGCAGCAGGCAGGTGGAGGCCCAGACTCCATACTGGAGTTCGTTGCAGAGGTTGAAGACCACGGAGAACAGTCCGGCTCCCAATAGCGTGACCGTAACCGTCAGCAGGCATTGGATGCCGAATGATGGCATCTCCTTGCCCGAGGCGAATACCTTGCGCAGGATGAACCGGTTATAATGTCCGGCAGTCCAGTACAGGACAACCAGCAGGATATAGACATAGGGCATGAAGCTATAGTCCATAAACCCGCACAGGGCGGGCAGGGCAAGAATCATGCCGCACAACAGCAGATATACGATCAGTTTTCTATTGTTGAGCAGTTTGTTCTTGCGTGCGATAAAATAGGCCGCGATTCCGAAAATCACGGTTAGCAGCGGCATCAGCAGGTACGATGAAATGAGATGTTGGGTAACTGGGTTCATAAGTATGATATTTATGCTTTATTGTATTCTATTATACAAATATATTTTTTTATCGGAGGATTGATTTTGGACGGTTCCATATGGCCTCTGCTATTATTGCAGGTGGCTTTGATTGCGCTGAATGCAGTTTTTGCGGCAGCGGAAATCGCAATAGTAAGCGTAAACGACAATAAAATGGCAAAGCTTGCCAAAGAGGGCAACAAAAAAGCAAAAAATCTTGTGAAGCTGACTTCGCAGCCCTCAAACTTTTTGGCAACCATTCAGATTGCAATAACGCTTGCCGGCTTCTTGGGCTCGGCTTTTGCCGCAGATAACTTTGCGGGTCCGATTGTTGAAGCAATTTTGAAAACCGGAGTAAATATTCCCACAGGCACGCTCAACAGTATTATTGTTATTTCGATTACACTGCTTCTTTCGTTTTTCACGATAATTTTCGGCGAGCTTGTGCCGAAGCGAATCGCAATGCGCAAGGCGGAAAAGGTGGCTCTCGGCATTTCGGGGCTTATTTATGTTATCTCAATAATATTCAAGCCGATTGTTTGGCTGCTTATGACCTCCACCAATTTGGTGCTGCGCCTGTTTAAAATAGACCCTAACGACACCGAAGAGGATGTGAGCGAAGAAGATATCCGAATGATGGTTGATGTGGGCAGCGAAAGCGGCGCAATAGATAAAACAGAGCAGGAATTTATCCAAAATGTGTTTGAATTTGACGATTTAACGGCAGGCGAAGCCGCCGTGCACAGAACAGAGGTTTCCCTTCTTTGGCTGGACGAAAGCCCCGAGGAATGGGATAAAACAATTCACGGCAGCAGGCACAAAATTTATCCGATTTGCGATGAAACCGTTGATAATGTTGTGGGTCTTTTAAACGCCAAGGATTATTTCAGGCTCAACACAAAAGACCGCGAAACGGTTATGAAAAAGGCGGTGCGCCCGCCCTACTTTGTGCCCGAAAGCGTTAAACTTGATGTGCTCTTTAAAAACATGAAAAAGAGCCGCCATAATTTTGCGATTGTGCTTGACGAATACGGAGGCACAACGGGAATAATAACAATTAACGACTTGCTCGAAAAGCTTGTGGGCGATTTTGATTACGACGAAGACGAGGCTAAGCCCGAGGAATCAATTGAAAGGCTTGATTCAAGAACCTGGAAAATCACGGGCAACCCCGATATAGACGATATTGAAGACGCACTTGACATTGCACTCAAAAGCGAGGAATGTGACACCTTCAGCGGCCTTGTGTTTGACGCGCTCGGCTCCGTTCCGGACGATGGCAATAAGCCCTTTGAAATCGAAACCGCAGGGCTTGTGATAAAGGTTTTAAGCGTTAAAAACCACCAGGTGCAAACCGCGGTTGTATGCAAAGAAAATCCGCAAAAGGCCAATGAAAAAAGCGGCGAAGAAAAAGCGGAAAGCAAAGATAAAAAAGAATCCTGATAACATTAAAACGGTTAATTTATTTTATTGGCGCGATTCGGAAACTTTATTGACAGTCTGACGGCAGATGAGAAATCATCTGCCGTTTGTTTTTATCTTTTCAGCAAAGATGCCCCCGGTTGAACCGGTGGCATCAATTGCCAAACAATTAAAAGGAGTCAAGACATAAAATCTTGACTCCTTTACTTTTTAGTCGTTCCAATCAGGTGGAGTGACAATCGGTTCATCGCCGCCACCGGATGTAGTAATTACATCAACGGCAGCAAACTTTTGAATGTACGAATCAGGTTTGATATACTTCTCCTTCATCTTAATACCTCCTTAATTATTTCATGTCTAAAATTAAAACTGATATGCCGATTATTTGCCTGCATAGGCTTTTGCGGAATTGCCGTAACGCATCATTGCGTCTGTAACTGCTTTTAACTTTGCATCAGTAACAGTTGCGGCATAGGATTCCACGCTGTACTTAAGTGTATAGCTGACTTGCTCAGCGCCTTTGTATGCAGTGATAAATACTTCATCACTCATTTGATTTGCATAAACACCGTCAAAATAGAAATACCAATAACCGTCTTTGCCTTTTTCAAAATTATCCGGATTTTCGGCATAGGTATATGTCAATGTTCTTGAACCTATTTTTACTTTGAATGAAAGGTCATCAAGAGTAACATTGGTCATATTCAGCGGTATTGCAATTTCAACCGAATTATTCAGCCTCAATGCCGTACCAAACTTTACAAGCCTGTTTTCGCAGGTTTCGTAGCTTGCATTCTTGATATTCGTTAAATTCAAATCAGCCGTGCTGCGAAGTGCTTTTTGCTCATCGGTAAGTATATCGGTAAGTAAATTATCGGTTTTATAGTTTTGATATACCTGACAAGCCTCGCCGTAATATACCAAATCAACCAGCAAAGTTTTAAGCTTTGCAGAAGATGTAGGCTTATTCAGCGTTGACTTAATATAGTCGGTTGCACTGTATTTATAAGCATTACCGTTATATGTTACACCGTCTTTGACGCCATAGAATGTAATACTTACATCATCACCTAAAGCCTGCGGTGAAATACCCGTATAATCAAATATGCAATAAACGATTGAATTTGAAGTTAATGTTTTACCAGACGGATATACTTTTTCAGTTTTACCGTTTCGGGTAAACTCGGCATACACTTCGTCATAATAATCTACTACATCTTTGGTAATGTAAGTTGCAAGGGTGATACTGCTTTCAAGCGACAATGCATTACCTCTGCGACGAAGAAGAGCCGTATTCGGTGCCTCTTTTGTTTCACTTTCACCACACGTAGAGCAAGTACGAGTCTGCGTGCCGTCTTTATAATCACTTGATGAATTATAAACAGCATCGTTATTGTATTTCCAATCGGACCAAGTGTGAGTGTGTTCTTCGTTTTTATTTTTGTAATAATATGTAACAACCGTTCCGTCCGAAACAATAGGCTTATTTAAGCCGTCTGCCTTTACAAATTCGTAGCCATAGAGCGATTTTGCCGGTGTTAAATCAAGCTTTGTGCCGTATGACACGGTAAATGTTCCGCCGGCAGTGTTTGGAATTTCAGAGCCGTCCTCAAATTTATACTGAATTGAAACGGTTGTGTAGCGCTGTGTTTCCGTATTGTCGTCTGCAAGCACATTTCCGTTTTCATCGAGCACCTGAAATGCCACGGTATCGCCGCTCTTAAGCTGTGCATCAGACGGAATTTGATAAATAAGCGAGCAGCTTTTCAGGCCCGAATTAAAGTCGCTTTTGATATGATCCAAAGCGCCGATCGGCCAAAAATTCGCTTTATCGTTCCAAGTCGGAATATCAAAGGTCTGCACTGTTTGAAGCGGATTTCCCGAAGAATCGGTTGCAACGCTTCCGTCGGAATGCTTAATCCACATTTTGAATTTAAGCTGACGGGTTTTCTTATCGGAAATGTTTTGGATAACGGTGCGAAGCTCGATTTTTTTGCCGCTCATATCGGTATTAAATCTGCTTTTGCTGTTGCCGCTCAAAAGACGATCGCTGCGATTATATGTATAAGTATAATATGAGCTTGTTTCAAGGTCGGTAAAATCTGAGGGGCTTGAATAAGCGCCCGTGTACTCCTTAACTTCGGGAGGCGCAACATAGAGATCTATATCATTAACAAGCTGAGACATTCGCTTGAAGCCCTGCAAGCGGCAAACTTCGCAAAATTGATAATTAGTGTCTCTCATTATACACTCATAGCTTGAAACAAGCATTTTTGAGCCGTATGCATTGCGGCAGGTATAGGTGTTTCTAAAGCCTAAAAGCTGCCTCCATTTTATCTTTTCAGGGTCTTCAACCGAGGAAAGATTAAGCGATTTCAGTTCTTTATCTTCAAGCAAATACCCGGTGCTGTATTCATCACCAAGGCCAAGCAGGCTGTGCCCAAGCTCATGTGCAAAGGTCTTTGGTGCACGGTAGCTGTCTGACGGCGAAATGAAATAATGAAAGCCGTATTCACGGTTATTATAAGCACCGCCGAAATCATTCGTTGTATTTACAACCATAGCGAACTGGGCAATATAATCGTGAACATAATAATACGGCTCATATTCGTTCGACTCACCGTTCGGCTTCATCGGAATTGTATTCGGGTCGGTTGTTTTTTTGATGTGAGCATCGTGGATTTTCTCAATAAATTCCGGCCCGATACATCTTTCAAAAATATGATTTTTCCATTGGCTTCCGTGGAGGTTGTTGGAAATAACAGGAGAATTATATTTGTCAACTATAACATCAAAGAATGTACTTCCGCCATTATCAAAAGTTGATTCGGAAGCTGTGCAAAGAGCGTAAACATTGAACCTGTCGGCATAACTTCGATAAGGCTCATATTTCATGGCCTCCTGCCAAAGTCGTTTAACATCGTTGATAAATTTGCCTTGCTGGCTTTTTGTATATCCCTCGCCGCAAACAACAACAACCATATTTTCCGTGTCGCTGCGTGTTTTTTGAATTGTATAAACAGGGATGGTGGAGTTGGCGTATTTTCCGTCACCGGAATACCATGGTCCTAAAGTGAGCTGAATACTTTGCTCGGTGCTGACATTCCAGTCGGGATTAGCCTCCTCGGCAGGTTCCGAAATTGTATAATCGGCCTCTTGCTTATTTGGAGCAGAGCCGATATAAGGATTGCTTTGTGAGCCGCTGCCCGAAGTGGAAACGAAATATTCGGAATCGAGATAAAACGCGGGCCTTACGCCCAAATCGGAATACCACGGAGCGTATCTGCCAACCTCACCGCTTGAGCTGATGTATCGCATATCATGATTGCAATCGGTAACGGGGGTGCGAAGCCAATAAGGCCAAGCCATTCCGTTGCTATTGTAAGCAATATAATAACCTTTAAGATTTTTCCACACGGCATTAGCCTGCTTTACATCAAGAAGAAAAACCTTTTCGGTTGTGGTTTCAAAATATGCACTATCGTAATTTATTGCCGCATATGCAATGTCTGTATAGTAATACAAATCCGAATTTGCATCACCATTGACAATGCCCTTATTGTATTCGGGATGTGATACAAGGGAATGTTGAGTTACGGTTTTCATTGCCGCAATTTCCGATTTTGAAAAAGCATTAAGAAATCCCGCTTTGTTATTATATGCGCCTGTTCCGCTTACATAGCCATCCTTCGGCGGATTGCCGCAAAGCCAATCAACATTGCCTGCAGCTGCGCTTGAATTGAGCCAAGAGCGCATATTACTGTCTTTCCAATAGTTAGAACCGTAATCATCACGCTTATAGCTTCGGCTGTGCGATTTTGAATTGCTGTTGTCATTTGTTTTGGCATCATATGCAAGGGTGTCAATAATTCTGTCTGCAAGCATAAGCGGGCCGTTATCGTCAATGCTTACACATCGCCAAAGAATCGAAGCATTATTATATGTGCCCATTTTTACATAATCGCCCACTTTGATATCCGGCTTTGATGCCGCCTGAACGCTCATCGGCAAAATTGAGATTGCCATGCACAATGCCAACAATATTGCTGTTATTTTTTTCGTCATTAAGTCACTTCCTTTATAAACGGTGTATTTGCCTTCATTATATTATAAGAGGAGATATGTGTCAATGATATTTAGTTTAATTTTTGTCGATTTTACAGCCGATATAATATAGCAATTCGGATTGTTGTATTATTCCGAAATTGCGAATAATTTGAATAAAATGCTTAACATGAATTTTTCATTTGTCTATTATGAAATCAGATTTATATTGATACTTAAAAATTCAGTCAATAACCGGGGATTATTTATGAAGCAAAAGCAGTTAACTCATCAACAGCTTGAGAAAAAGGCACTACGCAAGCAAAAAGAAATTGCTAAGTGGGAAAAAGAAAAGGCAAGGCCTAAAAGAAGCTATTACATTATCTATTTGATTTTCATAGTCAGCCTAATCTATGTAACGGATGAAACAGCTTCGCAAATCGGCACTTTGATAAAAACGGAAATCGCAAATGATTTGATATCAAGCTTCGGGAAAAAAGCGTCGGCATGCTTGATATAGTCAGCTTTATTGCCATCCCTTTTCAAGCTTTGTCCATTTTTTATAGACCGTTATCAGACAGATTCGGCAGAAAAATATTTCTTGTTATCAACACGCTCGGCATGAGCCTTGGTATGCTTGTGATTGCTTTGTCGCACAATCCGGCGCTTTATGTTGTCGGTGCGGTAATTATATTTTTCTTCGTTCCGCATGATATGCAGGTTGTGTATGTGATGGAATCGGCTCCGGCAAAGCATCGTGCAAAAATCTATTCCACGGTAAAATGCATTGCAAAAAAGCGCCGTATTTCTACGACGCTTTTGTCTTGCTCAGAAGATGGAGCAAGGGAATACTATTCAATTATCTGTTGTACTTTTTCTTTCTGCTGGCAACCGTTGTAGCAAGGGTTGCGCCGCCGCTGGCTAACAGTAGGGAAATCCACAGTGCAAGGTTGCTTGTATTGCCGGTCAACGGACTCTTATCTGATGCGCCCGATTTAGTATTGGCAGGCTTTTTCTCAAGAGCAGCAATCGCATCTTCGATAGCCTTTGCCATCTTGTCTACTTCAGATTGCTCCGTAATATTTTTACCACGGACAACAGCTTTGACAGCGGTTTCCACACCGGAGAAATCCTTGTAGTCATTCTTGTTTAGCGCATTTGCTTTGGCAATGGCTGCATCAACCTTTGTGTAATCAGCATCCTTGTATTGCAGGGCAGCAATGGCATCTTCAATAGCCTTTGCCATTGCATCAACCTCTGTTTGCTGGGCTTTGCTTTTTGCTCGGTCAACAGAGTTAATGGAATCTTTTACCGCAGAATAATTTGTATAAAGGCTGCTATCAAGAGCCGTTGCCCTTGCGATGGCTGCATCGACAGCTGTGTAATCAGCGGGGATGTTATTATCATCCCACACAAAAGTTGGATGACCGATTCCGGCAACCCATTCAACGCCCGCACCGGCATTGGTTTGCAAGCCAGCAAGAACATCTGCGGAGGTGAAGTTGGAGACAGCAGTGCCGCACGATGACTGATCAAAGGTCGGGTCGGCACCCGCAGTACCTGCATCCCAATCTACCACCAGCTTAGCAACGGCTAAGTAATTGCCTTTATTATCAGGATATGTTTCTTCATCAAGCGTTACACCATCAGGAGGGGTATCCGGCCAAATGCAGTCGGTAACATGGGGCTTTACAACAGCTGTAATCCAAGTGATATTGCCAGGCTCAGCGCAAGTGATGTTTTTTGTTGCAACTATGCAATTTTTGATTATTACGCCAGGCTTGTTCCCAGAGAAGTTTTCAAAGTTTGCACCGAGAATACCACCTACAGCTGAATAGATATTATTGCAGGAAACAGAACCGCCAAACCAACAATCGGTAATCGACGAGCTGTCCGCAGAGTTTTCCCACTGACCAATCAGCCCGCCAACGGTATCAACATCATCTTCATCGGATTCTGTACTGATAACCGTGGCGTCTGAGCCACAGCCTTTTACCTGTGTACTCCAAGTGCATTGACCAATCAGCCCACCAACGAACTTGCTGCCAACATTGTTTTCTATTTTTCCGCTTGTGTAGCAGTTTTCAACGGTGCCGCCATTGACCCAATCCGCCAAAATGCCGGCAATTAATGAACCATCATTTGAGGCAATATCAGCGTCTATAACAAGTAAATTCTTTAATGTACCACCGTCAGAAACAACTCCGAAAAGTCCATTTCGAACAACTTCATTTCCAGTATAGTGATGGTTCAGATTCATGATTTTATGATGTTGCCCATCAAAGGTGCCAGCAAAAAATCTTACATGGTTACTGCCATCTCCAATGGGAGTCCACTGGGAGCCGGATAAGTCGAGGTCATTATCTAAGTAAATCGTTTTTCCTTCAAATGATACAGATGCAGTTTTGTCATTGACTAACTGCGCTAAACCGGCCAACTGTTCGGCAGTGGTGAAATGGTATTCAGTATCCGTCTTATGGTCGGTGTACCAGCTTGTATCTGCCGTACCGTCCCAATTATCTACTGAAGTTCCTTCAGCAAACGCTGTCATCGGAACAAGTGCCATCACAAGGCACAACGCAAGCAGAAGGCTTAGAAGTTTCTTCTTCATTTTTATTCCTCCAAAATAATTCTATCCGCTATTTTCTTTCTCCGACAGCGGACACGCCGGAGAAGACAGAAGGTTTAACCGGAAAAGATTGATTTGCCGGTCGTGGTTAGGACTTCAATATCAAACCACCATCCTTCCGGCAAACGCAAAAAGCCGAAGCCAAGGCATAATGCGCCCTGTCTCCGGCAACTGGTTCGTTATAAATTGTATGAAATAAGACTTGACACGCTGAAAAAACGGCGTTATGCTCCTGCCGAGCCAAGCCGAGCTGACAATGATTGTCGCATTTCCGTTTGTCATAGACAAGTCCGCCTTCCATAATTTCTAAGGCAAAAAGGATATAAATTATCCCACAATACAGTTATACACAAGTATTATAGCAGATTTTTCCGGAAATTTCAAGAAATTTTCAGAATATCACACTTCCCTTTTTCTCAAATCATTGCCTTCTTCCATTACTCACGGAACTGTATGACTTCTTGAATACTTCCCGAAAAGGAAAAGCCGCCGTCTGTGACAGCGACTTTTCTATTTAGCGGGTAAACCGTCCGAGAAAACATTGTTTCTGCCTGCTTGTTAAGGTCTGTATGGTAATCGCTCAGCTTGCCGGTAGTCAGCAGCTCAACATACAAGCGAACCTTGTGATTGCGGATATACCGCAGGTGTCGCTGTCCCCAACTCTATCTTGTATGTGAAAAAATCATAAGACAAATTTTTAATCCGTAATTTCTATTGAAAAAGAATCATAACATCCGAACCAACGCTCTCTTTAGGATGAGATTTCAAATAATCTTTGATTGCAAGATAATATCTAACTGCATTGGCACGAGAATCAGAAACACTAATAGCCTTACCTTTACCGTCAATAGTAAATCTTCCTTTTGAAAGAAAGTCAGACATTATCATATCTGTTTTTTGCTGAATGGTGTATCAACAAATAAATAGCAATTGACCCAAAAAGCGAACTATTACAAACAAAAATTCGATAACAATATCAAAAAGGGGATCTGCCTTTGTATTTTTGATGGATAAACAATATAAAAGGCAGAAAACAAGAAAGGCACCGTGAAAAATCACGGTGCCAAAAGAACTGAAATTCTTTTTAGTGTAAGACTATGAATTAATCATCACACCAACCATAACAAAACCATTCTAAATCAGCGACATTATCAATATAGTCTTTGTTGTGCTTTTTAGACTTTGCCATATTTGCCTGATTTGCTTTGTAGGCTTTGCTGTTTGGATTGTGTTGGTTAGCATAATCATCCAACTGCTTTTGTGTATGCGTTTTCGATGATACACCTTTTTTCTTATTTGCCATAGTCTGCTCCTTTCTCCGTAGAACGAAGTGAAAACACACAACATAATAATGCATTAGAATAACCGCTCACCGAGGAGCTTTTTTAAGTCCTTTGGGGTAATTAAATACGAACAATAAATAATAATCACCATTCAATGCAACTATTACTATCTACGGTTGTCGGAGTAATTATCAAAAAAGTATGTTCGATGATTTCTTGATAATTAACATACTCAATATATCACAAAATTCTAAAAATATCAATATCATAAACACAAGCAAAAATAGGGAAAAATAAATAAAAAAAGAGCTGATTTTCAGCTCTTTTTATGGCAGAGAATTCAAGAGTGAATACTAACATTATTTAGTTCTATTTTCAAATTTAATAAACAACGCAAATGATTAATCTTTGTTCTTCTGCCTGAACGAATATAACAATATATTTCGTGAAACATTGCATAAAAAGCAACCTTTAAGTCACAGTTTTTTGATGTTGGATATTTTGATTTATACATTTCATAAAGACCAAAAGCATTTCCGGTTAAGCTTTTTAATTGAAACAAATCATATTCCCTGTCTGCCCATTTGCTTTCAAGCGGATCGATTATTGCAATAGGATTAAGCTTATCATCTGCCAGTATATTCATTACATTAAGATCGCCATGTATTAATGAGGCGTGTTCAACTTTTTCGCTGAAAATATAATCAAAATTATTCCAAGCTAATTCCATAACTTTCAAAAAGTACGATTCTAATTCTCCTCTATCAACCATATTACGAGCTTTTTGCAGAATATCAAACGCAAACGGTTTATAATAATCTAACCATTCGTCATAATTCGCATTTTGAACAAGGCCGAACTTGTCATTAGTTTTAGAGTGCCAAGCATACATTGCCGATGTAATCTTATCAGCAAATGCACGCTTTTTTGCTTTTGATAAAAACAATTTTGAAAAATCAGTAAAACAATCTTTTCCTTCGACATACTCCATACAAATATAGTCAATAGAAACTATATCGTCTTTCAAATATGTAAAGTATACTTTTGGTATTTGTATTAAACTATCTTTTGCTAACAGATTTAGTTCAAATGCTTCTCGCTCACACATATTATCACATCGGCAAGCTTTCATCACAACAGTATAAGGCGGTCTGTCAATATCAACCTTATAGATATATCCAAACGAGCCGCCGCCAAGATATTGAACTTTGTTGACATTACAGCAAAGCTCTTTTTTTACAACAAAAGCAGCGTGTTTTTTTGCTTCGCCAATAGTTATAGAATTAATTTTAATTCGTTCCATACTTCAAAATTCTAAATGCGTTTGAATATAAAAATTTACAGGAAGCAACGTTTCTCCACCAACCAAAATGGCAGGGAGTGTATCTGTAATACTTTTCCGTCTCTTGAATTAATGCCAAATAACCTAAGCCCAAAGCAAATCTAATCATTTCCTCTTTTGTGCCGTTAACCTCAATTTTTGCTGTCTCATTATACGCTATTAATGAAGTGGCTTTTTTATTCAACATTTTTTCAAATTCAAGATTTACAAAATCAAAAATCGAATCGCCCCATACAGTTCGCTCAGGGTCAATAACTATCAATTCCAATTTATCATTCTTCCTCGTACAAAGAATGTTGCCGTACCACATATCAAAATTAACCATTGAGCAAGTTACGGACTCCAATATATCCTTGTGTTCATCTATATATTTAAGCAGTTTTTCGCCTCGTTTGGTTTTTCTGCCTACTCTTTCGGTGTCGTGAATTAGATTTAGTGTCATACTACGCAATGCAATATGCCAATTATCGTATAATTGATTTTGAATATAACCGAATTTGTTGTTTTGCACCTTGTGGAATTTTGCAATAATTCTTGCGATTTCTTCCTTGCACCAAAGCTTTTCTTTCTTTGTTAATTTGGCATTATTCAACTGTTCGCCCTGCATTCTTTCCATTATGAAATAGTCGGACGGAAAAACGGTGTGAGAAAAATCCTTATAATACACATACGGCACCTTAACATTTGTATGTGTTCTGATTTGCGCATACCAAAAAACCTCTCCACGCATCATATCCTGCTCATAGGTCAGTATTCCTGTTTTTTCAAGCGGAGAAACCTTTAATACATAATTACCCATATCGGTCACAACATCATAAACGGCATTATATTCTCCGTCACCGAGCTTATCAAAGGATATAACTTCGCCAAGACAAGCGGAGTTAAACATATCTTGTACTTGTGCTTTTGTTAATTCCGGCTTTGTTCTGCTAATCATATTTGCACCTCCCGCTTTTACAATATCATCATATCGATACGCACTCTCAAAATATATAATATTTCTTATATTTATATAATATTACCGTTGAATAATAGATTTAAATATGATATTTTTAATATGGTGATTAAAATGAGTAAATACAAAATTAACATTCTCGACGAGAGCCGTATTTTTAATGAAAGAGAAAACGGAATTATTCATACTCCTTATGAGTTAGAAATTGCATTTTTATCGGGAATTAAAAAGGGCAGTCGTACCGATGTTAAAATGATGATTAACAATATGATTGGCAGTGGCATAAACATCGGCAAAATGTCGAATGACAGCTTGAGACAGATTAAATATTGGGCTGTATCATTGTTTGCATTGATTACCCGTTCGGCAATCCAAGGCGGACTTGACGAAACTACTGCTTACAATTTTTCCGATAACTGTATAATGCGTATTGATAAAATGTCAAATACTGATGATATAGTCGATTTCATTATTCAAAAATGCATTACCGTGACCGATATGGTAGCCGAAAGCAGAGAGAATAGCGTTTACTCTCAACCTATTAGAAAATGCCTGCACTACATCCATACTCATCTTCACGAAAGATTGGACGTTGCAACCCTATCAAAAGAATGTGGATTATCCGAAGATTACTTATCATATTTATTCAAGAAGAACATAGGAATCAACCTGTCAAAATATATTAAAGCACAAAAACTGCAAGCCTCAAAGGAAATGTTAAAGGAAAACTATTCCGTATCTGATATCGCATATTATCTCGGCTTTTGCTCGGAGAGTTATTTCATATCCTGCTTCAAAAAAGAATTTGGCAAAACCCCTAAGCAATTTAGAAATAATATTACCTCATAGCAACGTAAAAAACACTTTGAATAACAAGAAAATAAAAACTAACAAAAACGGCAGGTAGCATCAAGCTACCTGCCTAAACTACTAAAATTAAAAAGAAATTCTAAACCCGCATTATTATTCAAATTACCATTAAATAATAGTTTATCTCCGAATGGAACAGGATTTACATCAGTTTTGTCATACTCTTTAATGTAAAAACAAGAGTAGAAGCATTGTGCAAAAAAGCCGAGGTTGTCGGAGGAATTATTCCAACAACGCCAAGCACAATCAATGCGGTGTTAAACGACATAATTGAGCGGTAATTTGACCTTATTCTTGCCATCAAAAGATTGCTTATTTCTTTAAGCGTTACAAGAGAATTCAAATCATCACTTGAAACGGTTATATCCGCAATTTCCCTTGCTATTGCAGCACCTGAACTTATTGCTATTCCGACATCTGCTTTACTCAATGCCGGTGAATCATTTATGCCGTCGCCCACCATAATAACAGAATTGCCGTCAGTTTGCATTTTTTCAATAAACATAGCTTTGTCCTCGGGCATAACTTCTGCATAGTATTCATCGATTCCCAATTTTTCTGCAACGGCCTTTGCTGTGCGTTCACTGTCACCGGTCATCATAACAATTTTGTCTATGCCGTTTGTCCTCAAATCGTCAAGCGTTTGCTTAACATTCGTTTTGATTGGGTCCTCAATGCAAATCACGGCAACAAGTGTGCGGTTGATTGCCATATAAAGGTGTGAATATTCGTTTGGTATTGCATTGAATTTGTCTTGTTCATCTTGCGGCACGGTGCAGTTTTCGTCCTCAAAAACAAAATGATAACTGCCTATAACAACCTTTTCGTCGCCGACCAGGCTTGAAATTCCATGAGCTACAATATATTCAACCTTTGAATGCTGTTCGGCGTGGTCAAGACCTCTTGCCTTCGCTTCGTTAACAACGGCATTTGCAACCGAGTGTGGGAAGTGTTCCTCAAGGCAAGCGGCAAGTCTGAGCATTTCAGCCTTGTCGTTGTTGCCGAATGTGATGATGTCTGCAACTTTCGGCTGTGCGTTTGTCAGCGTTCCGGTTTTGTCAAAGACAATAACATTTGCCTTTGAGAGCGCTTCAAGGTATTTCCCGCCTTTAACGGTTGCGTTATAATTACTGCATTCGTTGATAGCAGACAAAACCGCAACAGGCATTGTAAGCTTTAATGCACAGGAATAATCCACCATAAGAATAGACAACGCCTTTGTTACATTTCGTGTAATTGCATATGTAAAAATTGTTCCGAATAAGCTAAACGGTACAAGTTTATCCGCCAAATTTGATGCTTTGCTTTCAAGTGATGATTTCAGTTTTTCGGAATCTTCAATCATTTTTACAATTCTGTCGTATCTTCCCTGACCGTTAATCTGCGTAACTTTTATAATACACTCGCCACTTTCAATAACCGTGCCGGCATATACACGAGAACCCACCGTTTTGTTCACGGCCACGCTTTCGCCCGTAATAGCTGATTGGTTAACCGTTACACCGCCGTCGATAACCTCACCGTCAAGCGGTATCATATTGCTTGTACGCAGAACAATATTGTCGCCTACATTCACCTTGTTTGCAGAAACTAAAACTTCATCTCCGTTTTTATCTTTCAGCCATACTTTTTCAACTCCGAGCGACATTGTGTTTGCAAGGTCACTGACAGATTTTTTGTGGGTCCACTCTTCGAGAATTTCGCCGATTTTAAGCAAGAACATAACGCTTGAAGCCGTTTCGAAATCACCTCTTATAAGCGAAACCGTAATTGCCACAGCATCAAGAACCGAAACGTTCAGCTGTCCTTTGGCAAGCGACTTCAATGCCTTTAATATATATTTTATAGATTTAATATAAGCAAGTGCAATTCTTAAAGGTAAAGGATAAAATATTTTTCTGAAATAGCGCAAAACGATTGTCATAATAAGCTTTTCTTCATATTCACGCTGAACAAGCCTTGCTGTGCCGACAATCTCAATGTTTTTCACTTCATCATTTTCAAAGCTGAAGTGAGCAAGAATCTCAATCAGTTCGTTCCTGTCAAAGGAATAATAAATAATCAAATCAGAGGTTCTTTCATAAACCGTAACATCTTCGATTCCGTTGATTGATTTCAAGTAAGCATCTGCCTTATCCGCTTCTTCAATTGTCATATTTTCTTTGCAAAAATGCACTCTCATTCTGTTTTTTGTTTCGTGCAAGATTTGACATTTCATAATATTTACCTCGAATTGCTAAAAGGCTGCCAATTTGACAGCCTTTTGATAATTTATGCGTTTGCAACAGCTGCGTCTTCAATAACGCTCTGTTCTGCTTTTTCCTGTGCTTCGGCGGCTTTTTTCTCGTTAATTTCTTTAGCCTCTGCCAAAATATCGTTTGCGTTTTCTTTAACCTCTGTTATTGTTTTCATCACAGAGTCTTTAACTCTCAAACCAAAAGCCGCAGTGTGAGCATAAGCTTTTTTTGCATCTTTGCTTCCCAAAGCCTTAACTCCTGCCGTGCCGAACAACACACCGCCTGCAAATGCTGCCAATTCACTAATCATAATAAAATCTCCTTTCAAATTCGTCTTTAATTTATTATATTTATCAGGTTAGCATTACCTAACCCAATTCATTACTTTTATTATATTCAAAAAATTATTGATGTCAACAATTTTTGATGCTGTTTGGCAAAAATTTACAAAATATATTATTTTTCTGAAAATTTCAAACTATAACGCTTGACAGCACAATATAACGGTGTTATACTAAACGCAATATAACAGTGTTATATGAGGTGGAATAATGTCCAATGAGGAATCAACAACTCTAAAAAAAATATTATCTGCAGGCAAAGCAGAGTTTTTGGAAAAAGACTTTAACTCGGCTTCTCTTCGTAATATTGTAAAAACCGCAGGTGTAACAACAGGCGCATTTTATGGTTATTTTTCCGGCAAGGAAGCACTTTTTGCCGCTCTTGTTGAAGAGCACGCAAAAGCCATAATGAACATATTTATGTCTGCGCAGGAGGATTTTGAAAAACTGCCTGAAGAAGAAAAAGCAAATCATATGGGAGTTGAAAGCCGAACAAGCCTTAACAAAATTGTTGATTACATTTACGAACACTTTGACGAGTTTAAGCTGATAATTTGCAAAAGTGAAGGCACATCATACGAGAACTTTATTCATAATATGGTGGAAATTGAAGTTGAAAAAACCTATCAATTCATTGATGCTTTGCGCTCGCAGGGCAAGGATGTTCCAACCATAGAAAAAGCGGTTTGCCATATGATTGTCAGCGGTATGTTTTCGGGCATATTTGAGCTTATTGAACACGATATGAAAAAAGAAAACGCTAAAAAATATGTCAGCGAATTCCAGGACTTTTATATCGCAGGATGGTCAAAAATTTTAGGGATTTAATCCCTTTAATTTTTAGATATGAGTTAGCGATGACTAACTGAATACTTATATAGGAGGAATTAAATTGAAAGAAAAAAAGGAGTCAAACTTTTCAAGACTGATGGACTATGCCGAAAATTATAGGTATTTCACTTATATATCTTTGGTGCTCAGTGCAGTCAGCAGTGCGCTTGCACTTCTTCCGTTTTATTATATATGGAAAATAATTAAAGAAGTGCTTGATGTTATGCCAAATTTTGAAAATGCAACGGGCATAGTTAAAAACGGCGTAACGGCAGTGGGTTTTGCCGCACTTTCAATGTTGATTTACATTGTCGCATTGATGTGCTCACACACAAGTGCTTTCAGGGTTCAGGCAAATATGCGCAAGCAGATGATGCACAAAATAGTAAAATTACCGCCGGGCGAAATTGAAAAATTCGGAAGCGGAAAGCTGCGCAAAATTGTAAATGATTGCTCCGGAGCAACCGAAACCTATCTTGCCCATCAGCTTCCGGATATGGTTGGCTCGGTTGTAACACCTATTGGATTACTTATATTCCTGATTGCGTTTGATTGGAGATTCGGATTAATTTCCCTCATTCCCATTGCTTTGTCATTTATCGTTATGATGGCATTTATGACAGGCAAAACGCTTCAGCAAAAAATGACAGAGTATCAAAATGCACTTGACGATATGTCAAACGAGGCAGTTGAATATGTCAGAGGTATTCCTGTAGTAAAGGCATTCGGCCAAAGTGTGTTCAGCTTCAAAAAATTCAAAAAAGCTATTGATTCATACAGCGATTGGGCTATAGATTACACAAAAAATCTTCGTTTTCCTATGGCTTGCTTTACAACTTTGATTAACGGAATTTTTGCGTTTATCATTTTCGGCGGATTGATTTTTACAAAAGGCGGAGTGACAAATGAGTTGATACTTAATATTTTGTTTTATGTAATTATCACTCCGATTTTAACCGTTACAATGACAAAAATAATGTTTCAAAGTGAAAATAAAATGATTGTTGCCGATGCATTTAAAAGAATTGACAGCGTTATGAACATTTCACCTTTGAAATCAACGAAATGTCAAAAGCCGAAAGATTCGTCTGTTCAGCTTAAAAATGTAAGCTACAGCTATGACGGAGAAATTAAGGCAATTGACGATGTTTCGCTTGATATTAAATCAGGTCAGACAGTTGCATTTGTCGGTCCGTCAGGCGGCGGCAAAACAACGCTCGCAAACCTTATTACAAGATTTTTTGACGCAGACAGCGGTGAAGTTCTTGTAGGCGGAGTTAATGTTAAAAACATCCAAAAAGAGGATTTGACAAACACAGTGTCGTATGTGTTCCAAGACAGTAAGCTAATCACAGGCAGTATATTTGACAATATTCGCCTTGCAAAGCCGGATGCAAATTTGGATGAGGTTATGTCGGCAATTGAAAAAGCTCAATGTATGGATATTATCGAGAAGTTTGACAGCGGAGTTGATACCGTTATCGGTTCAAACGGTGTTTACCTTTCAGGCGGTGAGGCACAGAGAATAGCCATTGCGAGGGCAATTCTTAAAAATGCACCGATTGTTATTCTTGACGAGGCAACAGCTTTTGCGGATCCTGACAACGAGGTTAAAATTCAAAAGGCTCTCAATGAACTTTCAAAAAGCAAAACCGTTATTATGATTGCTCATCGACTTTCTACCGTTAAAAATGCGGATTGCATTTTTGTTTTGCAAAACGGCAAACTCATAGAACATGGTAAAACAGAAGAACTTTGCAGTCAAAACGGTGTGTTTGCCTCAATGCTTGAAAATTATCTCACATCGGTTAAATGGAAGGTAGGAAAGGAGGAATTGAAATGATTGAAAAATTGATGCACAAATACGCACTTTCAAGACAGGGCGCAAAAGATTTAATAAAGGGTGTTGTTGCTTGCACCTTGCAAAATATTTCATTTATGCTTCCCGTAACCCTGTTATATTTATTTGTTAAGGAATTGTTGAACGGAAATGTAAAAAGCAATACACTTCTATTTGTTGGCGGAGCAATTATATGTTTGCTTGTTGTTTTTTGTATAACGCTTTGGCAATATAATTCAACATTTCTTGTAACCTATGTTGAAACAGGAACAAGAAGGCTCACTCTCGCCGAAAAGTTACGCAAAATTCCGCTTTCCTTTTTCGCAAAAAAGGATTTGGCAGATTTGACAAGTACAATTATGGCAGATTGCACCTATCTTGAAACAGCCTTTTCTCATTTTATTCCGCCGTTTGTCGGTTCAATGATTTCTACGGTAATAGTGGCGATCAGTCTTTTCTTCTTCAATGCCAAAATGGCACTTGCTTCTCTTTGGGTGCTTCCGGTTGCGTTTATCATAGTCGGTTCATCGGCTAAGGTTCAGGAAAAGCTCGGTCAAAAATCAATGAAGGCAAAAATAGACTGTGCAAACGGTATTCAGGAATGCATAGACACCGTTGCAGATTTAAAATCAAACAACGCCGAGGATAGATACCTTGCAACACTTGACAAAAAGATTGAAAAGGTAGAAAGCAGAGCACTTAAAAGTGAATTCGGTACAGCGATTTTTGTGTCAAGTGCTCAGATGGTGCTCAAACTCGGTATTGCAACAACCGCACTCGTCGGCTCGTTGTTACTCGTAAAAGGTGAGCTTGATGTACTTACATTCTTTGTATTTTTGCTTCTTGTTTCCCGTCTTTATGACCCTATGCAAGCCGCACTAATAAATCTTGCCGCAATCATCAGCACAAAGACAAATGTTGCCAGAATGAATGAAATACTCGACCACGATATTCAGTCCGGTGATACAAAGCTGACAAATAGCGGTTATGACATTGAATTTGATAATGTGAACTTTTCTTATAATGATGATGTTAAGGTTTTGGCAGGCGTATCATTTACCGCCAAGCAGGGCGAAATTACGGCACTTGTAGGTCCGTCGGGTGGCGGCAAAACCACGATTTCAAGGCTTGCTGCAAGATTTTGGGACGCTTCAAGCGGAAAAATTACTGTTGGCGGTATGGATATTTCACAAATTGAACCCGAAGCCCTGTTGAGCCTTTATTCAATTGTTTTTCAGGATGTTACACTTTTTAACACTTCGATTATGGAAAATATCCGCCTTGGAAAAAAGGGCGCAACTGATGAAGAAGTGCTTTCCGCTGCAAAACTTGCAAACTGCGATGAATTTGCGAATAAACTTCCTAACGGCTATGATACCGAAATCGGTGAGAACGGCTGCAATCTTTCGGGAGGAGAACGCCAAAGAATATCTATTGCCCGTGCGTTTCTCAAAAACGCTCCGATTATTTTGCTTGACGAAGCTACCGCTTCTCTCGATGTAGAAAATGAAACACTGATACAAACAGCATTGTCAAGGCTCATTAAAAGCAAAACCGTTCTTGTTATTGCACACAGAATGAGAACGGTTGAAAATGCCGATAAAATTATCGTACTTTCAAACGGTACCGTTGCAGAAGCCGGCAATCCAAACGAACTTATGAATAAAAACGGATTGTTCAGGCATATGGTTGAACTTCAAACCGCCTCACAAAATTGGACTATATAAACTTATATGTATAGAAAAAATATCCACCCGCATAGCGGGTGGATATTTCAGACTGTCGATAAAGTGGCTAAACCGCACCGTGTTTAAATTATCATAAAGTGATTTTGTAGCGCAGGGGCTTGCTCTTGCCGAAATAGAATCAAAAACTACATTGACAGAAAAGTGGCTTGAATGTAATGTTCAAGCCACTTTTGGCGCTTTTCGCCTTTTGCTCGGGGGGGGCACACCCGCTCGCAAAATACGAAATTTATCTCACTTTCTCGAATTCTCCCAGCGTGTAAAATGTGTTATAACTGCTTTTTCTTATAGCCGCAATCGCAATACGGCCCGCCGGAGGCGAGCGTATACTGCCGCACGAAGTCAGTCACGCCGCCGGCTTCACTCATGGTGTAGTCCAGACGGCACAGCGCGGGAGTGAGGTCATATAGCCCCAGCTTTTTCATCAGCACACAGATACCGCATTTTGTAAAGCGGCCTTCGTATCCGCTGCCGTCGGGATATTCGTAAAACTCCATGTTCCACGAATATGGGTTGCGGTCGGCGGCTCTCAGCGCAGCGGTGGCTTTCATACCGGCAATGTCCTTTTCGGTGAATTTACTCTTTCCGCTCATTCGGCAGAACCACTTCATCGGCTTTGTCATCATGGCCTTCGCATAATACTCCGTCAGTCGCTCCACATCCGGGCGCTCAGGCATGGAGAGAACAAATGCGCCGATCATTGCGCAGTTGACAATGTTCATCTTGAAACGATCCGCTTTTTCAAATTCCGGCAGGTCTGAGATAATTGCTTTGTATTTTGGTTTTGCGTTTTTTGCGATGCCTTTTGCTGTATCGGTATCATATTCGAACACCGCCGTCAGCTGTTTTCTGAACGACGGTGCAAACATCGTCCACATGCCGAAAGGCATTCCAAAATAGGTCACTTTTTGTCCCTCCAATCGCATATCACGCGTGTCATGTGACGGTCAATGTCAATGCAAGCCGCTTTGCACTCTTTGGGATATTTCTTCGCGGCACTGAACGCCAGCTTGACAAACAGTGCCGAGCCGTTCTTGCACTTCCAATATGCGCCGTAAAATCCGTCGCTTTCAACGTCAAAGTGAGTGTGTTTCATTTAAAATGCCTCTTTCAAAATCCGACCTTCACGATCTGCATTTTCATCATGCCGTCACCGACCCTGGCGAGAAAACGGAAAAAACCGCTGACGGATGGGTCACGCAGATCGTTGTAGCCCAGCATATAGCCGCGGCTGGTGACCTTCAGACGGCTGTCCCACGGAGAAAGCTCGCTTTTCGCGTCCGAAACAGCAAAATATGCGCCCACATCCTTGATCTTCGCACTCTTGAGCCATGTTTTTGCAATCATCTTCACCGCCATCCGATTCGCCGCATCAAACACCAGCACACCGCCGGGGAAAGCGTCTGCCATTCGCTGCACCAGTGCCTTGACCTGCTCGGTTAAAAAGTAGTAGAACACGCCGGAGGCAAAGAACACCGCGCCGTTTGAAGCATCAATTTGAGAAAACCACGCCGTATCGTTCAAATCGCAGGGGATATTTTTCTCACGCTCCCCGGCGGGCAAAAGTTCGTTACGCACAGCTATGACATCGGGAAAGTCCAGATTGTAAATTTTACAGCTGCCGTTGTCGCAGCTTTTTCCGGTGCTGTCCAGCCCGCAGCCCAGATTGACCACCGCCGCATTGGGGTGAGATTTCAGATAATCCCGCACCTCAAATGCAAGGTCATTCTGCCGCATGGCAACCTCCAGCGAGCCGAAGCGCTGCATGAGGCCGCGGGAGTTTTTCTCCGCCTCGGAAAAGTCGTAATCAATTTCATTGATTAAACTGACAGCCGTTTCATCCCGATAGAGATTTGGATACAGCTTTGAACATACCTTCCTGGCATACAGCGGAATGATCAGCGTCTCCCGGACGGTGTTTTTCTCGATTTTGTATTTCATGGGTATCACTCACTTTCTGATAAATGGCAGTTCCGGCATACAGTCACGCTCGGCGATGTGTGCCAGCATTTCGGCGAACCCCTTTGGATTGCGAATTTGATATTGCATATGATCATATCCCTCAAACACGGGATAATGGCCGCAGGGGTAGACTTCCATCACTGCTTGACGGTATTTGAAATGATCTTCTATGCTGCCAAACTCGAAATAGGTATGTTTTTGCAATTCTTTTGAAAGCGGCGGAAAGGGTTTATCCTCTAGACTGTCCGAAATCTGCCGCCGCAAATTTGTATAGGTCAGATTTTTCCCTGCGGCTATAAAATACGGCTTTATGGAATCGTCGTCACACCATAGAATCTTTTTCAGTGTGCCGCCCTTCGACCAATATAGGCTCTTGATGGCAAAATACAGAAACGGTGTCATAATACGGCGCGTGCCTTTTCCGATTTGGGCGAACTGCCCGCCGTCAAAGAAAGCGTGCTCCACGGGCAGCTTCGTCTGCGTCAGAAACGCCGTGGCAAGGTCTGCACCGATGGAAGAAGCGATCACCATCGCCAGCCGCTCCACGCCCTGTCGATGCAGAAAGTCCTCAACCTGCCGTATTTCGTCCGGCTTGCTGACATATTTCTGCCCCTCGCAGTAAACGGTGGAGGTGGGCAAGATGCAGAAATATTGATCCTGCAAATACCTCGCAATCGGTTCACTGCTCGCTCCTGTCACACCCATTGCATGAAAGAACAGCACGGCAGGATTCCTTCTGTCGCCATATGTTTGAAACAGCATTTCTATCACCTCATATTTTCATAAAAAGCATCATAATCGCCGCCAGTGCTGCCGAAATGACCGCCATGCCCACTGTGCCGAACAGCCACTTTTTGCCCTTATCCTTGGCTGTAATGTAGGGTTTCAGGTCTTCCGTTCCCGGAATTGTCCACGCCTTTGTGTGACCGACCCAAAAATCATCAACAAGGAAACGGTCCATCAGGTTCATCACCGATAAAATAACGAGCATTTGCCAGAAGACCGCAAGAAAGCCCTGCGCACCGTTCACCGCATAGACGCAGACCAGCACATAGGCGATGTATCCGGGGACGCAAACAGCTTTGAAAACCAAAGTGTTCCGCTTTATTTTTTTGCGTGTTGTAAGCCCCAGCGTTACACACCTGTTCTGAACTTCTGTGTTGTAAAGATGCACCATGCCCACCGCGCCCTTGCGGATACCGATGGCGCAAACCAGAATGAGCAGAACGCCAAGTCCTATGCCTTCCAAAATCACCTGTAAAATCATCATTTACTTCCTTATCCCAGTGCCACATCCAGCACCATCATCACGCTGAAGCCTACCGCAAAGAACACTGTTCCAAGATTCGAGTGCCGCCCCTGCGACATTTCCGGAATCAATTCCTCTACCACCACATAGAGCATGGCACCCGCTGCAAAGCTCAGCAGATACGGAAGAGCCGGGATCACAAGCTGCGCCGCGAGAAGCGTCAGCACCGCGCCGATAGGCTCGACAACGCCGGAAAGCACGCCGCCGAGAAACGCTCGGCCCTTGCGTTCCCCCTCCGCCCGGAGCGGCATAGAGATAATCGCACCCTCGGGAAAATTCTGAATGGCAATGCCGAGGGACAGCACCAGTGCGCTTGCCGCAGTAATTTGCGTATTTCCTGAAAGAAAGCCTGCATACACCACGCCGACTGCCATTCCCTCCGGAATGTTATGTAAGGTAACAGCCAGCACCATCATGGTGGTGCGCCCGAGCTTACTTTTCGGGCCCTCGGCCTGTTCACTTCCCACATGAAGATGGGGAATCAAACGGTCAAGCAGGAGCAAAAACAGCACGCCGACCCAAAATCCGATAAAGGCGGGGAGAAAGGACAGCTTCCCCATATCCTCCGACTGCTCAATGGCTGGGATCAGCAAGCTCCAGATGGACGCTGCCACCATCACGCCGGCGGCAAAGCCGGCAAGGGCGCGCTGCACCAGATCACCAAGGGATTTTTTCATAAAGAACACACAGGCCGCGCCCAGCGTTGTGCCGAGAAAGGGAATCAGTATTCCGAGAAAAGTTTTCATTTATCTCACCGCCTTTGCATTGCGTTTTTATTTGTTTTTCCTGAAGCCCGCCTCATCCCGATATTCGGGATGTTCTTTTACATACGGGTCCTGATCGCCGCAGATGGTATAGTCGCACCGGCAACCGTTCACGCAGGCGGTCGCCTGTATCTCTTTCTTGCAAGGCTTTGAATACAGCACATGGCTTTTGCGGTCGAATAGAAGCTCGTTGTCCTTCATCTGATTGCCTCTCCCTCACTTCCTCGCTGTGATACAGAGCCAGCTTTTCTTTTTGTGTATCTGCACATCGTGAAAGCCCGCCTGCTCCAGATATGCATTTAATTCAATGTCTTTGTAGATGGTCATGCCGCCGATGATCTCCGTCCACTTCTCATCCTTGTCCGTATCGCCGTTGCTTTCGTTGCAGATGAGAAAGGTTCCGCCGGGCTTCAGCACCCGATAAACCTCCCGGAAGCACTGCGGCAGATCAGGCCAGAAATAGACGGTCTCAAAGGCCGTGACCGCATCAAACCAGTCATCTGCGAAGATCATATCCGCCACGCTGCCTTGCAGGACGGTGCAGCGTCTCTCCGCGATGGCGGCGTCATTGACCTTTTTGGATTTCTCCACGCTGACGGGCGAATAGTCGATGCCCTTCACGATGCCCTGCGGACATTTTTTTAGAAGTCTCTTGATGTTCGCCCCTCCACCGCAGCCACAGTCCAGCACCTTGGCGTCCGGCGCAGCATTCAGAAATTGAAGCCCCCATCGGGCCACGGCGCTGTGCCCCAGGTTCATCATGGCGACCATAATTTTCCCGCCAAAGCCTACGGGCTTGCGGGTATTTTCAAAGAATGACATATCACACCTCCAATTTTACACACTCGGCATAGGTCAGATCTTTCTGCGCATACAGCCGGTAATGTCCTTCACCGAATTCCGGCAATAATGACCAACAGTTTCCGGAAGAACTGAATTTTTCGTTACACGGCACGGGATTGAAACTATTTTCGGTAAGCAAGGTATTATAAGTAGTCGGTAAGTATTTTACTGCTCAATTGATTATCTCCTTGAAACGATCAGTCTTTTGTTTGCAACGAACAGACAAACCGAAGAAAAGAATGTTGAAAAAAAGTCCGTTTATTCGTTTATAAGTATGATACAAACCAGTTAGCAATAACTAACCAAATTATATCAAAAAGCAGACAGAAAGTCAATTTGTTTGTCTGCCCTCTGAAGTTTCTGTTATCAGTAGGCTTGTATGAGAATTTTAAGAAATGTTTTTTAAAATCTTTGATTTCTTAACAGTGCTTACGGTTGCCTGAATTATCGGACCGGAGAGCAAAACGGTGGCAATTGTGCAAATTCCGAATTTACCGCCGAGCAAAACGCCGATAATTACCATTATAATATCAAGAACCATTCGTACAATTTTTATTTTCCACCCGTTTTTTTCGGCAAGCGAAAATGTGACTGCTTCATATGAGCCCCTGCCGAAATCAGCGGCGGAGTAAAGCCCCGTTCCGAACGAAAATATAGCAATGCCAAGCAGCATTATAACAAAATTAACCGCTTTAATATCTGTATAATGCTGAATTTTTGTGAATACATCCACGAAAAAACTGTAAATGATTTGGTAAAGAATTGTGCCGACATTGATTTGCTTTCTGTCATAGAAAAAGGCAAAAATTATCATTGCCACAGCCACAACAAGCGACGATGTGCCGATTGACATACCTGTCACATTCGTCAGCCCTTGCCACAATATCGCAAGTGTTGCGCCGCCGAAACCTGCGCCTATTGCAAGCGTAATTCCGTATGCGGATATTATTGATCCGATAACGATCATCAGCATTTTTGTTGCATATTTTTTAAATTTCATATTATCACCTACAAAAAAATAAGACTGTAAACTCTGCTGTTGTGTTCAGAAACAGCAAAATTTATAGTCTTCATCAGCCGAGACAGCTTGATTTTTTTTGATTATACACCCGAGCTTTTATAAAGTCAACGGTTATAAAAGCTCGGAGTTTTGCTCATTTCAATTCGTGTTACGATTTTGATTTGAGCGATGTCTCTCAAAAGTCTCAGTCATAAATGCCCTAAATCGCAATAAAATGACTTTGGAATTTTGAAATTTGCTGTCTCTTAGAATCTCTCAGGATTTTATTTTTGCTTAGAACCGCAAATTCGTATGAGGAATTGCGGACATTACACTGAGGTGTATAAAGAAACTCTAAATCCGCATTATTATTTACAGTAAATAACTGCTTCAGTCATCTGCACTTGCTCCGTCTGTTTTGCCCTTTGGCAAAAAGACATGGGGTCTAATGCTTTTAAAAAGAAGGAAAAACGGAATTTACCTCTATTCAGGCATACAAACCGTTGACAATAAAGCTCCTATATAGTATGATTTTATAAACTACTATATAGGAGCTTTTGCATGAAAACAAATGGCGGATTTCTTGTCACCAAAATAAAACAACTTGGAGACCGGATTTTTGAGAAGATTCTCAGCGAAAAGAATATTGATGCGTTCAATGGAGCCCAGGGGCGCATTCTTTATGTGCTGTGGCAGGAGGATGGTATCTCAATCAGATCACTCTCGACTAAATGCGGATTAGCGATAACATCTCTTACGACGATGCTGGAAAGAATGGAAAATCAAGGGCTGATAAGCCGTGTTCAGTCTGAAACGGACAAAAGGAAAACACTCCTGTTTCTGACTGAGAAAGCACATGCCTTAAAGGGCGAGTACGATTCTGTATCTGATGAGATGGGCAGTATTTACTACAAAGGTTTTTCAGAGGAAGAAATTACCCGGTTTGAGGAATGCCTCGACCGCATCAGAAAGAATCTTGAGGAGTGGCAGAAGTCATGAGTATTTGTATCAAAGATCAGATTCAGAACATGAATATCGTCATTGGCTGCACAGTGGGGTGTACATATTGCTATGCCCGCAACAACGTGAAACGCTGGCATATGATTGATGACTTCGCTAACCCTGAATTCTTTCCGGGTAAGCTCAAGATGATGGAAAAGAAACGTCCGCAGAACTTTCTTCTTACCGGCATGAGCGATCTCTCCGGATGGAAGCCGGAATGGAGAGACGAGGTATTTGCAAAGATCCGTGAAAATCCACAGCATCAGTTCCTGTTCCTTACCAAGCGACCTGATTTGCTGGATTTTGATACCGATCTGGAAAACGCATGGTTTGGCGTTACGGTGACGAGGAAAGCAGAACTGTGGCGTATCGACGCCCTTCGGAAAAACGTCAGAGCAAAACATTACCATGTTACCTTTGAGCCGTTATTCGATGATCCCGGCACAGTTGACCTTTCCGGAATCAATTGGATCGTTGTCGGCACCATGACCGGAGCTCAGAGCAGGAAGATTCATACGGAGCCGGAATGGGCATGGTCTCTGACGGACCAGGCACATAAGCTCGGCATTCCGGTGTTTATGAAGGAAGACCTTGTCCCTATCATAGGGGATGAAAATATGATTCAGGAAATGCCGGAAGAATTTAATAAAGTGTTAGAGGTACAGAAATCATGGAAGAAGTAATAAATGGAATCCTCATTCGTGAGGTGGAAACAAAGAACATCATGACTAAGTCTAGTCTGCCGGTAGGCGGTTACTCGGTCAATCCCTATGTGGGCTGTACACATGCCT